>JGI20225J20221_1000091_pt1 | contig 276713 bp, 258 predicted proteins | sample BioMet4_FD_20221 | JGI IMG/M metagenome (IMG submission 20221) | reverse complement strand
GTTATTTCAGGTGCTGACAATGGCTCACTTTTTATGCCATCTGGGGTGCTAACTTTTTCGAGACCTTTTGCGATACTTTCATTTTACCGAAAACAACTGGTAATGCACTCAGACAGCACAATAAAAATGAAGACATTGCGAATGCGGTTTTTATAGGATGTAGGATCTTCAGCGGCAGACATATAAATCAGGCAGGCCACAATCCGCATTCCCCCGCCAATGGGGATAAGAATTTGAAACAATACAATAACGCTCAGAATATCATCCATGCTGGTACCTCACGCAAGCCCTTTCAGTGTTCGGATAACCATGCCGGCAGAGTAGGCTTTCTGGGTAAGACCGCCTCCGGGATTGCTGGCCGCTAAGAATTGCTGCATGATACTTGGGACACCAAAGGCTGCGATCATAATTCCGATTGCAAACAGGATGTTGATGAACTGAAATGTACATGCAACTCGCAGCGCAAGCGCCATGGCGTTGACCTGAATAATTGCTGTAAGCCCTGTTTTGGTAAAGACCTGCATGTAGCCTTTAAAGGCACCCATATCACTGTCAAGCAGGCCAAGGGACGCAAACGGGACACCAATGCGCAATACCAAAATTTCAAAGCCCCGTCCAATGAGCCGTATCCAGAGGACAAAAACAGCAATTGCGAAGATTAAAAGAAAAATAATCGTTAAGACATCCTCTGTGACTGCGCCCAAAATAACCTTTTGAAGTAGTTGCGTTGTGCTTCCATCGAAGCCCAGCGAAACGCCCAGCCGTCCCATGATCCCTTCCGCTATGTAAATAAAAACGTTTGTCGCCTTTTCGTACAGGTATGGAAAGCACACGGTGACAGCTCCGGATTCTATTGCGCCCACCAGCATATCCCGTGGGCTGGCGTCCGCATCTCCGTCCCGCCAGAGAATGTAAATCTGAAATCCCTTGAACATAAATTTCAACACGATTAGGCTGATTATCAGCAAATAGATGAAGATATAGACGCTGCGAATACTCTCCTTGGTAAGTACCGTTGTCGCGGCTGAAGCGATCAGATCTTCAAAATGAAATACACCGGTGAGAAGTCCGACCATCAGTTCGTCAAACTTCTCGAAAGCGGATGTTACAAGATTGCCAAACCAGCCGTTGATGGTTTTGCTGAAAATATCAAGCAGGCTCTCACCGCCCAGCAGTGAGGAAAGAACGTCCACGCCAATCGCCTCCTTCCAGATTCAATTCCATTTTAAAAGTAAGAGGACAGTACCGAGATAGCACCAGAGGTCAGGCACCCACCAACGCCGCAAAGAATGGCGACCTTAATGCGCTTCTCCCAGAGCTTGCCATCCTGCTCGTCGGACATGGAGCGGCGAATGGCAAAATAGCCAGCTGCCACAGCGCCTGCTATTGGGCAAAGGACAATGAGAAGGCTTGAAGCATCGTTCAGAAGCTGTTTAATTCCAGTGCCCAGCGTACTGTCTGCCAGCCCTCCAGCCGATGCCGGCACGATGAAAAGCGCAAGCATTACAAGAGAGAGAAAAAAGCGCTTCGCTGCGTTCCATTTCTTTTTTTGATTCTTCATTATATTACCCTCGATTCATATTTGCTGCGTCTATAGCTTTGATTTCTGCGATGTACTGGTTCCAGATCCCCCAATAGGCAACGGTTCCGTCATGTTCTGTCCGATCTCTGTCGCGGAGCATGGTCAAATTTCTGTTGTAATCCTCTCCGCCCATGCCAAACGCGGCGTTCCAAATGGTCTTGGACAAATCCGGCGCGTACATCATGGCCGGGCCGTTCGGAGTCAGCACCAGCTGATAGGGCCGCTTGATGTGCTTGTGGATCTCATCCGGCGTCATCAGCGCCCGTCCAGTCAGGTTGTAGCTGGCAGAACTTTGCCCACTGCTGGAGCCGGAAATGCTGGGGCTTTTCACAGTATAATTATCAAGAATATCGGAGATTTCCTTGCGGGTATCTCTACTATTGGAGCGGAGATAGACCCACGTCTCCGCATTGGAGCGAATGGTCTTGCCCACCTTGTCACCGTACTTTTCGTCCAACTGCTCAAGGTTCTGCAAAAACAAATGCCATCGAATGCCGCGCCCGCCGGATACCGTAATCAACGTATCAAAATCCGGTATTTTCACAAAATTGCCAAACTCGTCGCAAAAAAAGTGCACGCGCCTGGGGAGCCGCCTGCCGTGCCGGGTACTGTACTCCGCCAATAGCTGATACTGTTGATAGATAAACAAAGCGGCCAAATCGTGGTATGTTTTCTTGTAGTCCGGAAGGATCAGGAAGATGGCCCGTTTCCGCACACCCGTTAGCTCCGGGTCAAAATCCGTGGAGGCGGTCATTGCGTGGATCAGCGGATCGCTAAAGACGTCCAGCGTGGTGAGGGCGGCTGTGTAGAAGCTGCCCCGCATTTTGGAAGGTGCGATCTGAGAGATACCCATGGACAGCTTGGTCGGATGATCGTCTGGTAACTCTTCCAGATAGATGTTCAACGGCTGCATCCCGTATGCTCCGATGGGCCTGCACATATTGGATATGAATTGCTGGACGTTGGCAAGATTTTGATATTGCGGGTTTTGCAGATTGTCGTAGGCGCAGATTAGGCTGGCCATGGTCAGTATTGCACGTTCGCCATCCACCCAGATCCGTTCGTTGGTTTGGTTTGCCGGTACCAGCATGGTGGCCATGTCTCGCGCCCTGGTCGCGGCTTTGGACTGCTCCCCCTGGTTCAGTGCGTCGATAAGTGGCTGGAGAAAATTGTAGCGATTGGAATACTGTGGGTTTTGAAAATCAATTGCAATGACCTCGTAGCCAAGACTTTCTAAAAAGTACCGGGCTGCCGTGTACAGTTCTCCCTTCATGTCAACAAGTACCATGCTCTCTCCCGCGAGCGCCGTTAGGCCAATAGAGGGTAGTACCAAATGCCGCGTTTTACCAGAACGGGTAGCCCCGATAATCAGGCTGTGGGTATCCTCTGGTGTGTAGTAGATGCAGCGTCCGTCTTTGGTCTGCCCTACAACCAGACCGCCTCGTTTGAGATCAGCCAACTTTGTCGTCTGCTGCATGGATGTCCCTTCTTTCTTTTTGGTATCGTTCCGTCAGTTCCGGCGGCAGTGGGAGCGTTTCTTCGGCTTCCGCCGAAGCAAACACAGCCGCAAATTTCTTTGGCTGCATGAACCACGCTGTGCCGTGCTGTCCCTGCCCTTCTGGGCGGGGAATGCTGAAGCCCGGAACTACCTCATACATATCTGATTTATAATTGAGATAACTGTTGCCGAACAGCATCCACAGCACAAGCAGGACACTGCCGACTACCAGCAGAAGAAACAGCTTGACGCTGCGCGGATCTGCAGCAAGCACGGCCAGCATTTTGAATATACGCAGCGAACATCTTTTCATTTGCCCAGCTAGGAGTAGTCCGAAGTTGCTGGAAATCACCATGGAAAGCCAGAAGAAAAGCAGCAGAGCAAGGCCGCCGGCTATAAGCCTTTTTTTCATTAAATTACCCCTTTCATGAGCTAAGCGCCCGTCCCGATTTGGGACAGGCGCTTAGCTTCAGAAATTGCTTTTACATTATTACACAGATACCTGGCCGTTGTCAGCAGGAATGCTGTCGTCAGGTGCAACGTCGGCGCTTTCCCCCCGTTTAGAATCTCCGAAATACACGTTGTCGGCCACAACCTCAGCCGAGCGGCGTTTGATACCATCCCTATCCGTCCAGTCACGAAGCTGCAAGCGGCCTTCCACTACAGCCATGCGGCCTTTCTTAAAGTATTTGCTGACGAATTCCGCTGTGGCCCGCCATGCGACAATGTCAATAAAATCCGTTTCTTTCTCGCCATCTTGTGATTTGAAGTCCCGATCCACAGCAAGAGAGAAAGATGTCACGGGGGTGCCGCTGCCGGTACGGCGCAGCTCTGGGTCACGAGTAAGTCGGCCCATCAGTTCAATGTGATTTAGCATGCTAATGGCTCCTTTCCATAATACAGTTTAATTAGTTACATGAATGTACCAATCGTCCAGCGCATCCCCAAAGATATTCAGAGTGCTGCTGACGGTAGCATAGAGCTGCCCACCGGGAGTCCATGCATCGAATACGCACACCGGCACCGTGTAATCCCCATCTGGGTACCAGAGTGGAATATAGTGGATACGGTTGGAGTAGTAGGAATATGGGTTTTGCTTAAACGACCAGCTCCGCGCGTCCACCTGTTCTAGCAGCCGGTCATAGGTCTGGTAGCCAAATTCGGGGAATGTAGCCACGGCGTTTTGAATTGGTGTAATATCGTAATCCGCAACACCGCTCCCATATTGCACCAGCGGTTCCACGCTGACCTCCACACCGTAACCGGACTTCATGGAGGTTTGACCGCTTCCCATTCGGTATGCTGTCTTGCAACGCCTGTCCGGCGTCAACTCTGAATCGTGAATCACCAGCGATGCATGATAGGTCACATACTTCCACGTCCAGAAGCCAAAAAACTCCTCGGCGTACCACTCTCCCCAAGTAGTAGACAGGTTGTTTCCGTAGTCTGGCACCGGGGATGGTGAAAAGCCATCGTTCCGGTCGTAATAGGTGGGATCGGGAGGCGTCTGTTCCTCCAGCTTGACGATATTGAGACGCAGCGTTACGGAGGAATCCCCACCAAAAGCTGAAGCAGTCATTTCCTGCGGCTCGCTGGGCGTATGCCAGCGGAACCAAACAAGCTGCGTTCCATTTTTGGGGCAGATAAAGGCTTTGCGGTAAGCGCGGCCACCGACACTCATCGTTACGTATCCATCGTCGTCCGGAGTGATCTCGATGCTGGATGAAATCGGAAAGCTGATAATTACGTCTGTGTCCGTCCGGAACTCATAATCATAATCGGAGGGTATAGCAGGCGGAGTTGCTTTGAAGGACACAATGCCCATGCCCAGGTAATGAATGATGTCAGCATCCGTCTGCTTTCCAGATCTTGCGCCTGTCCACTGCTCTAGGTTCAGCTCCGTGTCGGTCTTTTCCAAAAACATTGAAAGGGGAAGATTCTGATGCGTCAGGGACTTCATCCATGCCCGCAGCTGACCATTCACTGCCACGTCATACTTGGCTGCTTCCGTGGCCGTCATGGCCCACTTCACACCTTTGAACGTAAAGTAGGCGATGGGCTCCAAAAGCAACTTGTAATGTCCTCCGATTAGTTCATCGTAAGGAATGCCGACACCATTGGAGATTGACTGAATGACGTTTTTATCTGTAAAGTAGCGCTTTATAGCGTCAATGTTGTTGCCGCCCGCTCCGCCAACAATGGTAGGCATTTTCAAGGGGACAACGGTGCTGGTGTACTCTTTTACCTTTTGAACTAAATTTGCCCCATGCAAATAATCCAATTTATTTTTGGGAATAAAGGACATGACAACGCTGGCGGCCTCTTGTTGATTACTCCAGTCCATTTGGTAAACCTTCTGGCCGTCCTTCAGAATAGTAATCCGGCATCCGTCCTCATTGTTCCAGTAATTCTGCTTGGTTCCGCTGCCCATGCCGGAACCGCCGCCGCTTCCATCGCCGCTGCCGTTGCCGCTATCAATGTTTCCATCACCCTCGGCCAGCGCCGGCACAGCAATCAGGGACAACCCTATAAAAGCCGCCAGCAGACCTGCCAAAAGCTGCTTTTTCTGCAAAAATCTCATCCTTTCCAAAAAGAAAACTCCCTGCGTCAATTGGAACGCAAGGAGTTTTATCATGTGTTCAGTTTTGCCGTTCGGCCAGAATGGATCTCAGCCCATTTCACCGACCTGAATACCGCTCAGCTCGTCCGGCATATCAATGCTATTCGTATGACCACCATCACCCACATCAGTCCACCCAAAGCCTTCAACGTACATCTGCTCTTTGCCGTCTACAACGCGAGTGTCGCCCATCTGCGGTGTACTGTTGCTGGGCGCTTTCGGCGTGGGTTTGGATGGTTTTGCAGGTGCAGGTGGTGTAGTGCTGGGTTTCGTAGTGGTTTTGGAGCTGTCGGTAGCCGGTTTGGTGGTCGTGGTACCGGTGCTGGGCGTTGTGGCGGTGGGCTGCTCTCCGTGATAAGCCCCATCCGTGCCGGTGATCGTTCCACCGCCGCTGCCAATGTTGGCTGTGGGTGCGTTGGGGGCCGCTGTGGAGGTGTCCAACTCACCGGGCTTTGCATCCCATGTCCGGTCAACAGTCACGTTGCCGTCCTGATCCGTGGTTACCTTAATCCGGTCGTTGGCGGGGTTTGTGCTGTTGGCGGAAGTATCTGGCGTCTGGGAGTTTGCCGTGCTGACGGCGAAGTTATAATCTTTTGGCGGCGCAACCGGCTGGATGGCGGTCAGCTTCGCTGCCTCGGCCTGCTGTCTGTTGGGGAGATAGATGCAGTTCACATAGTAGATTGAACCACATACAGCGCCGAATGCCACGACTGTAGCCGTGATGCCTTTCCAATTTTTCTTCAAAGAATTCTTCATTTCAAATACCCCCTAAAGTGTATTCTACTTCTAATTACATGATAGCACAAGTGCAGCTAAAACGCAATACAAAGTTGAGAAAAACGTTCATTTTGTGGAGAAGTGTAAAACTTTCTTTCAAAATTAGTTCAGATTCGGGTTGAGAGAGATTTTTCTTGCTTTTGTGGGAAACTGAAATTATTTCTAATACGTTTTCTTAAAACTCCATTGACCAGCCACCTTCCTGCTGGCGCTTTTTCCGTAGATCGAGCTTCGCTGTCTCCGAGAGGTTACGGTATTTTTCGCGTTGAAGATCGCGCTGGCTCTGAAGCTGATTTTTACTCTGACTGCCGGATCGGAACAGCCGCAGCAGTGCCATCGTGGCCATTTCCCGCTGCTCTTGAACATTGTAGCCCATTTCCTGCCGCGTAGTTTCCAGCACCAGCTTGTTCATGGAGCGGTATAGGTCTTTAAATGCGGCGCTTTTTTCTTCCTGCGCCGCGTCCTTACTGTCCGCCGTCTCAGCGGTAAACCGGTTAATCTTTGATCGGAGTCTCAGGTCGTGGGTCAGCTCCTGAATGACAGAATTGATTTGTTCCGCGATCGCACCATCCTGCATCAGCTTTCCGATGGGCTGATGCTGTTTAGGAAGTGCTGTCAGAAGCGCCGCAAACGCGGGGCTTTCCTCTAGCAGTTGACCGGCCATGCGCTGCGATGTCGCAGATAGTTCCTGCACATCACCGGGTGGAACACCCGGTTCGATGGTATGAACATCGTCCATGCTTTTGCCGATAGCCTCCATGACCGCAGCGCGGGCCACGCGGTAGAGCGCGCTGTTCGCCTCCTTTCGTAGTTCCTTCGTGGAAGACTGATTTGCTTTTGCTGCTGTCACATACCCCGCAGCCTTAGAACGCACTCTCAGGTCACTGGCCAGCGCACGGGTCAGCCTGTCCACTTGGTTTTTGATTGTCTCTTCTTTAAGAATCGCACTGTCTGGCGTCCTCCATTTCGGAAGACTTTTCAAAAGCTCTGCAAAATCTGGGTCGCACCGAAGCAGTTGACTGGCGATGCGCCACGTGGCTATGGAAAGTCCTTGAATATCGCTGGGAGATTCCCGCGACTGAAGCTCCAGCGCAACCTCTTTCAGGTAGGATAGCGTCTCATTGCCCAATTCCGCAAAAAGCCGTTCATGGGCCTGCTTCAAAAATTGTTCTGCCTTAACCCCGTCGTTTCCGTACAACTGCGTCACATCCGTACTTAGCTTCAGGTATTTTTGTTCCAACTTTGAAAAGTCGGAAATCTTCATGATCTGGTCTAACCACACATCCAGCTTTTGACGGTATTCTGACTTCAGCAGTCCGTATTTCAGACGCCCGGTAGATGGCAGCGTCCGTGCCAGTTCCGCAAGCCCCTTACCCAGCTCGTCCAGTTCCTCTGCTTTTACGTGATCCAGATTCAGCGCGTCCGGCAGATTAGCAGATTTCAGCATGGCGGATAGTTGGAGCCGCACCGCTTTAACAGTTTCGGTCTGCTCTTCCTGCACCGTCTTCAGTTCCTTTTCAAAATACACCGCGCGCGAAAAGGTAGTTCGTACACGCTCTGAGATCTGTTCAAAACGATCCTTGTTGACAAACTCTTGCCGGGGTTCTTTCCCGTTGTCCCAATAGAGGATATGAACATGGGGGTGGAGCTTCTTATAGTGCATGGATGCCACCCAGCGGAAGTTCTCTGGCTTGATGTGCATTTCCCGCTGGATAACCGATATGCGGGTACTGATCAGCTTCTGCCATGTCTCCCGGTCATACAGGTCATAATCTCTGGCAGTGTTTTTATCCACGGAGAGGACGGCGCGATAGACTGTGTGGCCCTCAGACGCTTTACCGATGGCTTGATAGGCGGTGCGAAGATCGTCAATGTTCTTGCTGGCCTTCATACCCGGCAGCTTTCCCCATAGGCCGAAACCACACTCCGGGTTGCGCATGACGCCGGGACGAGTGGCAATGTAGACCAGGTGCTTCTGGTTGAGTACGCGAGTGGAGGAGCGGTTTCTGGATTTATACGACTGTTTGAAGATAAACAGCTCCGGAACCTGCTCACTCATCTTTGCAAAGAATTCGCCTGCACCGAGGACAGACCAATCGCCCGTTGGGCATCCGGATCATGTCATCAGACTGTGTGCCGCAGAGAGTGCAAACGTCCCGTGCGGCCACAAGCAGAATGCCGCCGTCTTCGTCTCGAAACAGGAGATCCACCGTATCCCCTGAGTCCAGATGTGCCTTCTGGCGAAGCTGGAGGGGAAGTACGATTCGGTTGTCGGCGTCCCATGCGGTAACTTTGCAGTCTGACCGATTTTCATCCCCATAATGGTAGGGTGAAATCAAAATACCCTGTGTGGAGCCGGAGACAGTGACCTTCCCGGTCAAAGTGCTGCCTCGGGCTTCGTCCCCGATGTTGATTCGGCCTTGCTGCGTGATTTTTCTTCTCATGACCATGTTTATGTTTCCTCCGATTCATCAATTATTCGTTTGGCTCCCTCCTTGAGAAAGGTGTCAATGTCGCGATCTTTCAGCTTCAGGTATTGGATACCCAGTTCCCGCGCCGTGCCGGCGGCCTCCTCGATCTGGCGCTGCTCTGCTGGGTTTCTGCCCTGCGTGGCGGCAAAAATACTCATAAAAAAGGCGGCCCCCGAAATGTGGGTCGCCTTCGCTGAGATTGCTGCCAATCGCTCTACCTGCGGTTGAACAGCCTCTTTAACCGCCTGCTGGATGAGTTGATAAAATTCACCGTCCTCAACCTTCGCGCCGGTGGCGGTCAGGCCCTTGTCCACAAGGTTGCGCAGGACTTCACTTTTGGTGATATGCTGCTGCGCTGCCAACCGGCCTAGCGTTTCGTCCAGCTCCTTCGAGCAGCGAATAGGCCGGTAGGCACTCTTTCCTGACTTCATATAACACTCCCTTCATAAAAACAGCAGCCCTTATCCAACGGATAAAGACTGCCATTTTATTTGCGCGAACTCAGAGTTCCGGCTCATCATCCGGTTCCGAATGCTTTAATATTTCTGACTCTTCGGGCAAGGAAACGGGGACGTACTCTTTTTCCAATGGTTCATTCAAGCCGCCCAGACATTGTTCAAACAGCTGCTTCTGAAAAGGAATGGGTCTGCCGTCGCTTATAAACTGCGAGAGTGTATCATTAAAAATAAGGCCGTTCTTTTCCGTTACCACAAGCAACCCCCGGCCATGTGTGATGAGATCCTTATTTGCCAGCAGCATTGCGGTTCGCTTGTTCCCGTCCCAGAATGGCTGCATGCGGACAAAACTCGTAAAAGTATTCAATGCCCGCTGGGTATCAGAGACACAGCTAGTTATTAAAGCATCTATCGTCTGCTGTACTTCGTCGACCGTTGGAATTTTCGGGGCAAGGTCACCGATGGTTACGGAGCCGTTCCGAAGGCAGCCGACCTGCAGTGCTTCACCTCTGGCAACAATTTCATTGACGTGAATCATATAATCCAGAGTCAGCGTTTCGTCAAGCGTATCTAAAACGAACTTCCAGGCATCCCGATATCGGCAAACCGCATAAGCGTCATCAATACTGACGCGGGGTACGTTAATTCCGTTCAGGATGGCTTTTGTCTCCGGAAATGTAATATTCCGGTTTTCCATCTTCATCCCGCAGAAGATACTCTCATCCCATAGCTTTTTAGCCAGGAACAAGTTTTCTTCTCTCGTCAGATGAAACCTGTCTTTACAAGTATAGTTCATATGACCTCCAACTCCAGATAGTCAGTCTGAATTCCGTTATTCCCATTTTGCAGCACTTTTCAAGGCTTGTCAATCGTTTTGTGTTACAGTTTGTGTTACTAAAAAGCGTGTGTAACACATGTTGAGGGCTTTGCCCTCAAGCTGTTGAACGGCGTGTGTAACACGCCTTATCCTGCCATTCCAAAACGCTTCGCGGTTTTGGAGTGGTTTCCGCCTTGCGGGCGGAAACGGCAAGCCTGCCGTTGGGTTTTACAAGAGGAAAAAAATCAAAGCTCCGGTTCCTGCGGTGTACAAGCTGCTTTTTGCATCTGCTGGAGCATATCATTAAACCGCACTGTTTTCTGATACGGCCCATCGTCCAGCTCCATATGGGGCAGCGCGGTGTCGCGGCCCTGAATCTGCACGGTTATCTGACCGGCTGAGATGTAAAGCGCCTTGCAGAATTGATCCAGCATGGGATAGCACAACCGGGAAAGGTCAAAAGGCGTCACTAAACATACACTGTTCCACGAAAAGAGATTGTGGGCCACGTCGATGAGCTGCTGAGTGCGTTCATCAAAGCCCTGCGTGGAACGCTTGATTCTGGTAAAGTCAATACCGTCGCTGTCGATATACTTAGCTGCAATGTCCGTCAGCTCCGTATCGGTGGAGAGTAGATAAAGCGCCGCCTGATAGGATGGATCTGTGACCGGCTGCAAACGGTGCAGCAGGGCTTCCAGCTTTAAGTAATTTTGTGCCTGAGACATATCAAAGACCTCCATTTTAAATTTGCAGTACGAAATTAAACTAACACTCCATTTCACTCTCTGATTCTGGTTCTGGCGGTGCTTTAGCCTGTGCCTGCGTGTGGGCCTCTCTGGACTGTTGGATGCGTTTTTGCTGCTCGGGCGTCTCTGCCACGATGCGCTGCCCGTGGTTCAGGGAGCGCCGCACCTGATGCTGGAACGCTGCACGGTCATTGTAGGCGACGGTGGCCGTCACCGTTCCCCGGTCGTCCAGATAATGAATACGNCCAACGGTTTTTCCCGGTTCTAAAGAATAGTTNCTGGTAGTGGGCAGTTGCGCCGCACCCTCCGCAACTTGACGCCATTTGACNAAATAATCGTTCCAGTCCTTTCCCACGCTTTGCCACAGGCTGACAAGATTGTACTGTCCCTCGCCCAACAACTCCCGGATCTTTCGATCGGCGGCTCGTCCAGCNGCATCCTCGTCCATGGCGATTACCACGCGGGAAATATTGGGGTGAGTCTGCAAATAGGTGGTCNGGCCGANAGTCTTCTCTGTGCCGCCCAGGGCGATGCGGTCATAGAGCTTGTCATCAAGTCCAGCGTCCTTGTAGATGCAGGCGTGAGAGATTGCGTCAATGGACGCTTCAAAGACAATAACTGTATCTGTACCCTTGTGTCCGGGGATAAGAAAGGGAGCGGACGGATCGGAACCAGGCACGTCACGCTTGTAGGTGGTGTTTTTACCAAGAGAGGAAAGACCGCGCTGAAACGCGCTCTTCGGTTCTCCATGCTCATCCCTGCCAACGAAGACGGCGTTGTGGATCTCCTTCAGCTCGCCGGTGCTCTTGTCGACATAGCGGTAAACCGATTCATATAGGTTGCTCTGACGAATCAGTTCCTTCAGAATATCCTGATCCAGCTTCCGGGTACCGCAGAGGTAGCCGAACATTCTGCGGAAGTCGTCGGCCTGTGCCGGCAACTTGAAAGGTACTTTTTCAACCAGGGCTGCTGCGTGATGAACTGGCTTTTGCCGTGTTGCACTGTATTGAGACCGTACCCCATTTTTAACGTCATCATGGGTCTGGCCCTCCGCATGATTTAGAATTAGTACGGCTTCCGGCAGCGTCTTATCCTCGTAAGCCATAATAAACTCAATGGCTCTGCCCTTCAGTGAATGGGAATTCCAGAACCAGCGGCCATCCGTGGTAAAGACCATGCTGTCGTGCTCTTTCATCTGGTAGTAGTTTCCCTTGCGTACAAGTTCATAGCCGCAACTCTGAGCGTATTCCAACGCACTGCTTTCATCTCTGGCGTAGCGGTACTGTTCCTCTGTGTAATAGGGTTTCTGCTCTTTCAGCAAGGTTTGAGCAACCATAATTTTTCCCCTTTCCTACAATTCTTGTTCGCTGTCTGGGTGGATACAGCGCTGCAAATTGGCAAGGGCCATATAATGAAGCTCCAGATCCACTGACCTCATATCACGGCGCGGTTGTTCATTTTGTAAACAGCGGCCCGCAGCAATTTCCAACAGTGCATTGGACAGCTGCGCTGGCGAACGGTCAATGCCGATCCGTGCGCCGCTCCAACTGCCCCGTGTGTTATTAATGCCGTTGAGCAGCTTCACACCCAGCCCACCGGCACGTCTCCAATCCTCTAGGTTCTTTGTGTAATCATCCAGAAGACAATCACTTTCCCGCATTTTACCCGGCACATAGCTTGCTTTGCTTTCACCGCATGGAAGAAAAATGCGATGTCCCTCGTCCAGCTCCGGGAGGTACCGGTCAAGCCATCCGTTCTTTTCTTCCATGGCGTAGCGGCTGTCGAATAAGACAGAAGAAAGAACAAAAACTTCTATCGTAGGCGCGGTGCATATCAGTAGCCTGACTGCGTCAACAACATTTTGCTGAGGCGGCAGCTCTGCAAAATAGCCACGTTCGTATAATTCATCAAGTGCAAATACTTGACGGAACCTGCAAAGGGTTCCGTCCATATCCACGAACAGCCGATTTGATTCCATTTTTACATCTCCTCATGAAAGAAGGACGGCAGCTGTGCGCTGTCGCCCTTCTTTGAATAACAATTATAGATCCGGCCCGTCGTTTTCCATCTCCGGTATCTGATGCTCCATGCAGTAATTCTGAAACGGATTACTGTGAGTTGCAATCCAGGTTTCTTTATCGGCGAGCTTCTCACCAAACTCACCAACCAGCAGCTTTCCAATTTCGTACCGTACACCCAAATCTTTTGTCAGTGTAACAGCGCGCACATCGTTGGGACCATATACGTCTAATTCTTCTTTGTATGCGGCAATAAAGGCGTCAGGGTCCGTGTAATTAACCTTCTCTCCTGAATCCAGATAGCGGAGGAAACCGACAGGCTCCGCATCCATGTGCGCAAAAATCGATATCAGACTGTCGTAGACATCTGTGCCGCATACACTTTTTAGTAGCGCCATCTTGTCCATATTTCCGTCTGAATCCTGCGGAAAATCGGCAACGGCACTCTTGACCCGGAAATAGGCGCTGGTCTTTATCGCCTCATTGAGCAGGGTGTCAACGTTGACTTTTTCGTGCAATGGGTTTCTGTGACCCTGAGTGTTTGTGGTCGGAAGAGTTTCTTCAACCTTGCGACTGGAATCATTTGGCGAAAGCTGCGCGGCCTCCAGCTTTTCGGATTCGTTTTTTTCTCTCTCGTATTTCTCCCACAACTGTTGTTCAAATTCCGTACCCAGCCGAGCAAATGCACCGTCCTTGACGAGAAATGCACCTACAGCCTTATCGCCTTCTCGAATGGCAATTACGTCCCCTGAAGATAGAGGGTAATCTTTAAATGCGGAGGGTTTGATGGTGTAAAAGGGACGCAGTGCAATTCCCGCAGCAGGCAGTTCAGAGCGGTCAAGAGTTTCCACCTTCTGATAATTCTGCAATTGGATCTGCTCATGTTTTTGTAAGTCTCCTCGCATCTGATAAATCTCAAGGCAAATCCGAGGGGCCTTTGCTGCCGCGGCAAGCTCTTTTTCTAAATCCGGCAATCGGGTATAGCCCACGTTGTCCACATAATAGACGATGGTTTCAGTTTCTCCTTGAAATGCAATGATGTCGCTGGTACTCAGAGAGTGTCCGGTAAAGTCTGCTGGCCGACTTTGGCTAAACTGCCGGACTACCTGCTCAGGTGTGGGAGAGTCCAACAGCTTCCTGGAATATACTTTGTCGTAATTTCGGAGCTGCGGTGTCTCACCCAGCTTTCCCAGACTGTTATAATCCAGCCAACGGCGGAAGCGGTTTTCAGGTGAGTCTTTGAGCTGATAGATTTTTAAAACTGCCATAAGTCATCACCTTTCAATTGATTTTTTGCGGATATAAGACTACAACTCCATTTCTTCCTCATCTTCCGCAGCTTGCGAGAACTGGGCCGCTATAACCGATTGTCTTAGTCCTTCATTCTCGTCCGGATCATTAGCCGGCTCCTCCTTTCCATCCATATTAAGCAGGGCGTTCAGTTCCTCAAGTCGGGCCGTCTTATCTTTCAACTCTTTTTCTCTTGTAAACTCCTTTTGAACCTCAACCTTGGCGGTTTCCAGCTGCTTTTGCAGTTCCTCAAGACGTTCCCGGCAGGACTGTTCTTTCTCCGGCAGTGATTCCAGAAAATTATCCATGCGCTGCAAATTGCCGAACGCATCCGTGCCTAGCGTCACCATGTGGCGCAGCCTGCCCTTCATAGACAGGCGGTATTCCTGTGTAAAGCTGTCAAAGGACAGCTCCAGTGTCAGGCCCCGGTAGCTGCCTACCGGCGTTACATCAGGCGCCAGCAGATTGTGGCACAGCGTCAGCAGCGCGGAGCCCGCTTCTTTCTTCTCGGTGTAAGTTGTCCCCGTCAGCGTCATGGGTGAGAAACCATCCGCATTGGGATGCGTATTTTCACTGATAGTTGCAATATCAGCACCATAGCCGGATAGACGTTCCTGATGCTCTGCAATGTCCTTTGGATACTGCTTGGCGATGGCATCCTCCAGCGCATACTTCTGGCTCAGGTGGTTGCCCTTCAGGAGCTTCAGCTTGGAAACCTCAATGTCCAAATCCATCTTTTCTTTGATCATAGGGTTTCCGGTAGCCAGCGCCTTGATCTCCGCATAGGAAAGCGCCGTCTCGTCAATATCTTCGGCGGCACGAACCGGAGACTTGGAGGTCATGATCTGGCTGATGAACTTTTGCTTGCTCTCAACTAACTGGTAGAGATAAGCGTCAAAGGTCTGCTCCGTGACGTAGCTGTATATGTCCACCTCCGGATTATCGTTGCCTTGTCGAATGATACGGCCTTCCCGCTGCTGAAGGTCTGAGGGACGCCATGGGCAGTCCAGGTGATGCAAAGCGATCAGCTTCTTCTGCACATTGGTGCCTGCTCCCATGCGCGCTGTGCTGCCTAAAAGAATACGTATCTGCCCGGAACGTACCTTGGCAAACAGATCTTTCTTCTGCGCTTCACTCTTAGCACTGTGGACAAATGCAATTTCCGCTTCCGGTATACCCTTAGCCAGCAGCTTACTGCGAATGTCATCGTAAACACTAAATGAACCGTCATCCTTGGGAGTGGACAGGTCGCAAAAAATCATTTGGGTGGAACGCTGTGCCGCTGTGCGCTGCCAAATCTCAAATGCGTTATCTGCGCATTTAGACGCCTTACTGTATGGATCGTCTGGCAGCATGGGATTGATCAGCCGCTGATCCAGCGCCAGTTTTCTGCCGTCGTTCGTGATGAGCAGCATATTGTCCACGCTGCTGTCCACCACGCGATTACGAACTTGCTCCGCCCGCACTGCTAGGTTTGCGACCATTTCTTTTTGGAACTCGGACGGTTTTAGAGCAATGTTGTGGTAGTGGGCTTCCGGCACTGGCAGCTTCAACATATCCGCCGTCTGAATGTCGGCCACGTTCTTAAACATACTCATCAATTCCGGCAGATTGTAAAACTTGGCGAACCGGGTCTTCGCACGGTAGCCGGTACCTTCCGGTGAAAGCTCAATGGCGGTGACGGTTTCCCCGTAGTTTGCCGCCCAGGAATCAAAATGCTGTAAACCTTGCTCCTGCAAAGCGTTCATCTGCAGGTACCTCTGTATGGTGTACAACTCCACCATGGAGTTGCTGATCGGTGTGCCGGTGGCAAAGACAATGCCGCGCCCTCCGGTAAGCTCATCAAGATAGCGGCACTTCATAAACAGGTCGGAGCTTTTCTGCGCTTCTGTCTGGGCAATCCCGCCCACGTTGTGCATTTTGGTGTAGAGGAACAGGTTCTTGAAATAATGACTTTCATCAACAAATATCCTATCAACGCCTAATTCCTCAAAGGTGACCACATCGTCCTTGCGGCTCTGGTCGTTTAGCTCGTCCAGCTTCAATTGAAGTCCCTTCCGGGTCTTCTCCATCTGCTTGATGGTGAAATTCTCGGCCTTGTCTCGTTTTGCCTCGTCAATACCCAGAAGAATCTCGTACATCTGCTTCTTCAGAATTGCTTGCTGCCGCTCTCCACTTATAGGTATCTTTTCAAACTGGCTGTGACCGATGATGACGGCATCGTAATCGCCGGTGGCAATACGGCCACAAAACTTCTTCCGGTTTTTCTTTTCAAAGTCTTTCCGAGTGGATACCAGGATGTTGGCCGCAGGGTACAGTTGCAAAAAGTCGCTGGCCCACTGTTCGGTCAAATGGTTGGGAACTACAAACAGTGACTTCTGACACAGCCCCAGCCGCTTGCTCTCCATGGCAGCGGCAACCATTTCAAACGTCTTTCCTGCCCCCACCACGTGCGCCAGCAGGGTGTTCCCACCGTACATGACATGGGCAATCGCGTTGACCTGATGGGGGCGCAGGATGATTTCCGGGTTCATGCCGGAAAAGTTGATGTGGCTGCCGTCGTACTCACGGGGACGATTGGAATTAAACAGGATGTTGTAAGACTTGCAAATGGTTTCACGCCTGTCTGGAGCTTTCCAGATCCATTCTGAAAAGGCTTCTTTTATAAGCTCCTGCTTGCTCTGAGCAATGGCGGTCTCTTTTTTGTTGAGTACCGGTTTTCTGTGGCCTTCCGCATCTTCAATGTAATCAAATATGCGGACGTCTTTCAGATTTAAGCTGTCCTCAATGATCTCATAGGCATTGATCCGGTTGGTGCCGTAGGTGCTGTATACCTTTACATTTCCAAAGTCCAGATTCTTTCCCTCAATACGCCACTCGCCGGTGATATTAGAATAGTGGACTTTCATATTTTTATGGGCATTGGAGGATGAGTCCAGCGTCTCAACCGCAAACTGGTGAATATAGTCCGGGTTCAACCACGTAGCGCCCAGACGGACGGAAATCTCACCGGGCGTCAGGTCTACCGGCTGTACCCGTGTCAGAGCTTCTGCATTGATCTGGAATTGGGGATCGTTTTTTGCTCTCTCGGTGGCCACTGCCAGCTTCTGGCGAACGTTGCCGGAAAGGTACTCATCGGCGGGCAGATATTTCTCATTCACGCCCTCCGCATAGTCGGGGTTCAGGAAGACCACGCCCTGTAGGTCTGTAAACAGCTCATCTTCATTTTTACTGGTGAGCTGCCCCATGTAATCCATATCAATTCCGGCCTTTTCCCCAATGGAAAGTGCCAGGGCTTCTACGGCGGTGTCTACCTTTTCGGCAGGCTTATGGAAACGGATGGTGCGTCTGGTGAACAGATCCGCTTTGCTCTCCAGATTGCCGTTTTCATCAATATTCTCCAATGAGCAGAGCAGGAAATAGGAACTGTCTTCTGAAAAAGCGAGGGAGTTGCCACGGGAATTGATCAGGCCGTACTGCCGGGTAAAGGTATCGTAAAGGGTGTTCAGCGTTGCCTGCTGCGCCTTAATGTCTTCTTCCGGATAGTCCTCCGTCTGATACTCAATCAGGGAACGGACACAGTCCCGCAGATCGATCAGGCTGCGAATACGGCTCTCAGCGGTCTTGGACACCTCCACCGGGTTCATGCGGCTGTTTTCACGGAAATAAATCTGACCGTCCACGACGGTGTAGGAGAAGTTACGCACGGTGGGGTCTGCTTCAATGCTCTTGTCCTCTCCATCCTGTTTTTCTTCTCTGTCATAGTCCGCAATCTCAGCGTGAATGTTCTGTATGGCAGTGGACAGCAGCTCATCCAAGCTCCGGTTCGGATAAGGCGCGCAGGTGGGTTCCGGACCGAAGGGGCCGGATACCATCTTCATCTCGCCCAAAACCATATCTGGGTGGTCGATGAAATAACTGTTCATCTGGATTCCATTTTCGTCGGTAGCCAGATGTACCCACTCTGGTTCTATGTCCACCATGCGGTCGCGCTTTTGTAGGAACAGGATGTCCGAGACAACCTCCGTGCCGGCTGCGGCTTTGAAGGCGTTATTAGGCAGCCGTACAGCCCCCAGCAGCTCTGCCCGCTGAGCAATGTACTTGCGGGTATTGGCGGTGCGCTTATCCATAGTGTAGCTGGAGGTCACAAAAGCAATGACGCCTCCCGGACGCACTTTGTCCAGCGTCTTGGCAATAAAGTATTCGTGGATGGGCAAATTCAGCCGATCATAACGGCGGTCGGACACCTTGAATTGACCGAACGGCACGTTGCCGATAGCCACGTCGAAAAAGTTGTCCGAAAACTGTGCTTTCTCAAAGCCTTGAATGGCTACGCTGGAGCGCTGGTAGAGTTGGCGAGCGATTCTGCCGGAAACATCGTCCAGCTCCACACCGTACAGCTTGCTGTCCGCCATGCTCTCTGGCAGTAAACCGAAAAAATTGCCGGTGCCGCAGGCCGGCTCCAAAATGTTGCCCTGGGCAAAGCCCATATTGGAAAGAGCCTGATAGATGGAGCGGATCACCACGGGAGGCGTGTAGAAGGCGGTGAGGGTGGATTCTCTGGCGGAGGCGTATTCCGCATCCGACAGCAGACTTTTCAGCTCGCTGTAGTTGCTGTTCTTTTCGTCAAAGCAGTTTGCCAGACCGCCCCAGCCAACGTACCGGGCGAGAACTTCCTGTTCTTCTGCCGTAGCTGCATAGCCGTTGTCCATCCTTTTCAGGAGTTGGATTGCTGCTACATTGTTAGCGTAGCGTTCACTGGGCGTTCCTGCGCCCAGCGCATCATCGGTAATGCGGTAATTGATGCCTTGCTGGCAGAGGGGCAAAGTGGCATTGATACGTTCTCTTTTCTTGGGAACGGGCGGCAAATGCAGCGCTGCTGCGACTTCCTCGGCTGGAGTAGCGGAGGGTTCATCAATGCTTGGTTCTTCCGGTTCTTCTATATAAGAGCGAACAAATTCAATGGGTTCCACGCGCATAATAGGGATGCCAGTGCTGTTCTGGAAAGTCACATCCCGGAGGGATACCTTGTCCTGCTCAAAATTGACACTCTCTACCTCAAACAAGCGTCCGTCAATCTGGATTTGCGAGTGAATGGGGATGTAATCACTGGCAAGCCGCTGCTTCACAGGATAAAACTGACCGTTGTCGCCCTGGTCAATCAGTAGCACATTATGTCCTGTGCGCCAGAGAGCCTTCATCTTTATGGCCCACAGCTCGGTGCGAAAGCCGGTTGTGGGAACTGTGCCGGTAGAGAGTTCCCGGCTGAGTATTTTGCTGTGCAGGATTTCTGAGGCAGTGGCAGCGTCATCCTCGTACAGCTCGTAGTAATCAGCCATCCGAATTGCAACCAGATGATCCGGATGTACCTCTTTTGCGTGATGGTATGCTTCCTCGGCCTCCAGATTACCAGGGGCCTGTGGTGGCGGTTCCTGAGACTCGCTTGACGCGGTATTTTCTAGCGCAGATGAAATGGAAACTGGTGCTGCTTCTTTCGCAACATCTATTTCTTTCTTCTCTTGTACAGAAACATCGTGCCGGTGGTTAAAGAGGGTATAGGCGCCGTCTGCATATTCTTCAAGTTGCCGCTTTGCCTCGGCGCAGCTTTCATAATAGCGGTCATCCTCTTGCAAGCCATCCAGTGCGCTGGTGAGGGCGTTCATCATTTCCTGCACACGCTCCGGATCAGCAAGCTGCTTCTGGATAGCGGGTACTGCTTTGTAGTAATCTCCATCCGCTGGATAGGGATGTGGAATATCTCTGCTCAGGCCAGCGAAGCCAAAATACACCGTCCTTGCCAGCTGCTCCGCTTCATACGAAGGAATATAGGCAATGGCGTCCTCACCGGGGAACTGCTTCTGGGTAATTAATCGTTCATAGTGCTTTACAACATTGGGAATGGTCAGATGCACCGTGTCATATTCCATGCTCCCGTACTTGCGCTGATAGGTCAGGCCCTTGTGAGTTTCTGTATGATTATAACCGTAACGTCCACCACCGCTGTATTCGCCGTAATGGCTCTTAATGAAAGCCTGCTGCTCTTTTGGCGTGTGGGGATAACAGAAGTGAGCATACACTGATAATCTGCTGTCAATGCTGCCACTGAGAAAAAAGTGGTCAACTTCGTCCTCTGTAATAAACATCTTGCACTGCCGCAGGAAATCTGGCTGAGCCGTAAAACTGCGCTTGGGGTATGCCACACCGTCCAGCACGGATTCAATGCGGTGGGTATTATAGCTTGACAAGCGAGATCGCATGATGCGGTGATCGTCTACATAAGCGGTCTGAAACGTGTGGTACTCCTGAGATAGTTCCGTCAGAAACGTTTCGTCCCGCGCCTGTTCAGCAAGAGCATTTGTACAGTCTGGAAAAATGAAAACCTTGTCATAGATGGCATATGTCTTCTGTAGGAAGCCTTGCTCTCTTCCAACGTCCGATAGGTCACGGGCTGTGTAAATCAGCGCTTCGGCCATATTGTTGAGTGCCTTATCCTGCGCATGCTCCAGCTCTGCCGGCGACAGGTAAGTGCCTGCGTTCAGCAGCTCCAGAATCCGCGCAGATGCCCGCTCCCATGTGACGGTGGTGTGGCTGTGACCTGTGCGGACGCTGGTTCCCTCCGCCAACTGAATGCCGTCTTCTTTAAACCAGACGGCATATTTACGGCCCTCATATTCAATGCCACGTCCATTTCCTGCACCGAACTCCCGGCGCAGGAAGTTCGCACTTTCCGGTTCCGGATGTTCCCGCATATAGAAAGCTGCGACGCGGTAAGCACTGCCGGACTCGTTGCCGGCAGTATAGAGTGCCTGGTCAATCACGGCCTGCGGCACGTCCCGTGGGGGAAACAAGGGCGTGGATGCCTGATCTTCGTCCACCTCAAACACCGGAGCGCTGCCGCCCATGTCAAATAGCGTCATCTGCTCCGCCATGACCGGTGCGTTTTGCAAGCCCAGCCGGATTTGATACTCACCGCGTTCCATGAGATTTTCCGTTATTTCCGTGACGACGCCCCACGAAAAAACGGACTCCGATGTGCGGGCATGGTAGCTGCCCTCCCACATCAAGAGTCCGTCATCCTGCTTATGATAGCCGATCCGCACACCGTCCTTGACAATTTCCACAGAGGTGTCGGTGTAGGCGTTTTTGAGAAACTGGATACGCTCTTCGCTATCCTTATGGCTCTGAAAATAATTGAAGATTTCCTGACGCTTGACCGACCTTCCGCCCTCATCCAGCACAATGGCTTCCATGAGGTGGGAATCTAAAAAAGCCGGAAGTTTATCACCTCCGGCTTCCTCAGAATCAATAGTTACGCGTAGATCAGGTCGCTGAGCACCTGCTCCTCCGCCGAGTGCTTGAAGTTGTTCATCAGGCCCACCCAGCGCATCTGATCTTTCGCCTTCAGTTCCTCTGTCACGCCCTCCGCCTTGGCCATTTGCTGCGTAAGCTGATCCACCATCTCCAGCGCCTGCTTCTCGATCTCTGCCAAATGCTCCGTCAGTTTGCAACTCGTCAACAGATCGGCGTACAGTCCTCTCCGATGCTTCATAAGGTACTGCCGCCGCAGCTCCGCGTACTTGCCCAGATGTACCTCCGGCTGCTGGGGCATCAGCAGATCCGGAATCCTGACTCCGTCCTGCTCGTGATAGGTGATCTCCATATTCCGTACTCCTTTCAAAATTCAGTGCAGTTGTTTTTTCTTCTCTATTGTAAGCGTCATTATAATTGTTTTCAATCCCCGCTTCTTTGCTCAGCTTTGTAATTGTCCGGGCAATTTCACGCAGCCCTATTTCCGCAATATCGCTGGTTGCAACAAGCAGTTTGTTGCTGGTTGCAAAGGTGTTGAATTCATAAACGCGGCTGAAATCTTCTTGCAATATGTAATCATCAGCTTGAATATCCAGCCGGGACATCATCATGTAGGCAATGCTGACTTCTAATGCGCTGCGATAGGCGACCTCGACACTCAGGTCATCCAGCTCCTCCAGCAGGCTGCCTGTGCGGCAGTCCAGCAGATCTGGGAGGTAATTCGGCAGATTGTCAGCCACGGCGTTGCGGCTGGCAGAAAGAATCGCCTCTGCAAGGGTTTCCTTTTCTTTTAGTGAGCCGAAAGTGTTTTCCAGCGTCTCTATTACGCCACTTTCAAATGCTCTGTCCATCTTCCAGATGGGCAATGGGCGGGAACGCTGTGTCTCATGGGTGTCTGATACATCAAAATAGTATTTGAGCCGTCCTTCTCCGTGGGCGTCGTCGAATACCGCAATGCCGGCAGCGCCTTTATTAATCCAGCGGCCAAATTGACGATTCCATTTGTCCAGTTCCAGGACGGCAGTGGCCTCTGGATGCTGTGCGTAGATTAAAAGCTGTTCTTGAAAGGAACATTTATAATTGCGGCTTGCAGCCCAAAGGAAACCTGTCCACTCCTGATAACCGGAAGTGACCTTCCGGAGTGTCTGGTCGTACAATTCTGTAATGAACTGAAATTTGCTTGCCAATGTTAAGTTCCTCCTTGATTTCCTCTTAAGGCTGCTCCTTTGCTTTTTCTGAGAAATACAGCTTCAGAGCCTTTTGAATTGTCTCTTGAATTTCTTTTTCTGTCGTGTCTGCGGTGAAGTACTGCTTTACATTTTTGTACTCAATGCGAATTTTACGCAGGGGCTTCACAGGAGAAGAAAGAAAAGCCTCTCGCAATCGATCTTCAGTCAGCTCACCGGACTGCTCCAGCTCACGCAGCTTGTCTGCCGTGCGCTGATCTATGCAAAGATGCTGTTTTAAAAAGAAAAAGCCTTCTACAATTTGCTGGCTTTGCGCGTTCAGATAACTGAGCGATTCGCCAATAGTAAATCCAATCTCCCGCTCATCCACTTTGTCCAGAAGAGTGGGAATGAGGTAAGTAAGACGGATATAGCGCTGGATCTGATTCCGGCTTTCGCCAGACTGTTCTGCCATGATTTCATCAGAGCGTTTTTGTGTCCCAACTTGGGACACATTTTCTTTTGATGGTCTTCCAGCTTGCCTTTTCAGTGCTTCCATCTGCATTTTATAAGCAAACGCTTTTTCAGAAAACCTCAAGTCCAGACGCTGCTGGAGGTTCGTTGAGATCATTTGCAGCACGGCTTCATCATCGTCCAGCTGACGAACAATACAGGGCAGCACGGTATAGCCGGCTGCCTTTGCCGCAGTTCGGCGGTTGTGGCCGGAGATGATCTGATATTGATGTTCAACCAGAGGACGGACAATTAGAGGCTGGATGACGCCGCGCTCTGAAATATCCCGGCGCAGTGCTTCCAGCTTTTCCTGCGTGTAAGGACGGAAGGGATGTTTATCTGCGGGGAAGTCTTCAAGCAAATCAATGGGAAGCTCTCGCAGCACATTTCCGACAACTGGCTCTATCGCTGCTGTAGATGGTTGGAGACGTGTATCTTTCGGCGTTTGCAGCGTTCCGTTAAAAAGCTGGTCTAATGCATCGCTCATTTTGCCGTCTCCTTTATGTAGGCTTCAATCACAGCCCGGATACGCGCTTGCAGTGTCTCATCTTTGGCTAGACGCCTTGTAATAGCGGGGGAATAATCTACCTGAAGCTTGATAATCTGTGGTTTCACAGTATGGGCCTTGGGGCTTTTGCCAAAGATACGGAGAATCGTTTCTTCATCCAGCTGCGATTTAAACGCCTTCAGTTCCTCGCCTTGACTGCGGGTAATGGATTTCACATCATTGTTGCGCATGACCGTTAGAAGCAGCTGCTGGGCTTCAGAAGAGAGAAAAGAAATACTGACGCCGGCGGTAAAGGGGATTGCTTCCGTGTCCACCATACCCAGCAGGGGAGAGATGAGGAAGGTAAGGCGGATGAAATTCTGAATTGTGCGGGCGCTGACTTGTGTGTTTTCGGCGACTGCCTCATCCGCTCTTAAATTCGTGCAAACGTTGCACGAATTTTCTTTTGCAGGACGACCCGCTTTTCTTTTTAACGTATCGAGTCGCATCTTATACGCCCATGCTTTTTCACTGGGAAGCAGGTGGTCTCTCTGGTACAGATTGGAGTCGATCAGAATCAGCTTAGCTTCATCGTCGGTAGCCTGCATAAGGATAGCGGGGATCGTTTTCTGGCCGGCCAGCTTTGATGCTGCCACGCGGTTATGGCCAGCCAGAATCTGATAGCGGCCCTTTTCAAAAGGGGAGGGGCGCAGGCGAATAGGGGAGATCACGCCGTTTTGACGAATATTCTCTGCCAGCTCCTCCAGCTTGTCCGCCGAATACGGCTTAAACGGCTGGGCGTCATGCTCCGCGTCTCGCCATGGGTCGATCAGATCAAGGGAGATTTCTTTTGCGCCATGTTGCCCCATTGGAGATGGCCCTTTCTGAAACATCGAAGTAAAGTATCCGTTCGGGTCGTTCACATCTTCTGTAATTGCCGATCCTGTGCCATCGGCTGCACCACTTTCTTTCATTTTCCGCAGGGTTTCATTCATCATCGTGCTACAACCTCCTTTGCTAATTCAAGGTATAGGCCACCCAGACGGCTGCCCTTCATGTTTACTGCGCTATGCTGGTCATTGGCGGCTTTGGCTGCGTCTGCCAGATAGGGGATTACCGTATCGTAAACCTGTGATCCAAAAGTCTCCCGCAAATCATCAATCATCTGTCGTGTCAGGGTACGCCTTGAGTCCGCACGAGTAATAAGGATGCCGTTTACTCGCAGCTCCGGATTCACCATTTTTCGGGTTCGTTCAATGGTGGAGAACAGATCTGCGAGGCCGTCCACCGCATAGGACTCCGGTTCCACCGGAACGATGACCGCGTCACTGGCTGCCAGCGCATTAACCGTCAGCAAATCCAAAGCGGGACGGCAGTCAATCAGGATGTAATCGTATTGCCCAAATTCCGGCGCGTGGAGGATCTCCGAGAGAACCATGTTGCTGTTATCGCTGGTTGCCAGAATGGAGGGCGCGGTCGCCAGCATGGTGGACGCCTGTATGTAGTCCAACTTTTCCTTCTCGTTGTGCAGAAGGTATTGGCACGGATCGTAATCGATTCCAGATACATGGTTGTAGATCAGGTCAGCGATGGAGCGATTACCGTGCCCCTCAACCTGAACGGTGCGGCTCAGGTTCCGCTGGGAGTCCAGGTCAACCAGACATATCCTCTGCCCCATAGAAGCCAAGGCCGCACCGAGGTTGACGGTGCTGGTGGTTTTGCCTACGCCGCCCTTCTGATTTGCGATACTCAAAATCTTCATTTTCTTTCCTCCTGTAATTTTTGATGCTGGATATAACAAAAGCCCCCGACTTTTAAATAGTCGGGGGCTGATTTGATAAAACTCTGGTTAAAGGTGTAAGCTGTCTCTAAGTAACTCAGGGTTTGTATGAAGATAACGCTGAGCAAGCATAGTTAAATCTCGATGCCCCAAAAGCTGCTGAATATCATATAAGCTTACTCCCATTTCATGCAGAACCGATGCTCTAGTATGACGCAATTCATGTGGAGTGAGAACCGGAATGCTAGGAAATGCACTGTGGAGTTCATCCATGAATGGACGAAAAGCGCGATTATACCAATTGTGCGGAACGAATGCTTTTCCGGTTGGAGAATGAAATATATAATTTGCATAAATCTTTTTACCATCAATGTTTACAAATCTCGATTTACACATCATCCTTATAGCCAACTCGCTAGAAATTGGAATAGTTCGAATTCGATACTCGTTTTTGAGACCGTCATGAACTAGTTGCCACGAATGTGATTCTAAAGAATCACATTCAACCAGTCCATTGCGAATTTGCAAGCAACGTCCGTGGTAATCGAAATCTTCCCAAGTTAACCCCAGCAACTCACTTCTTGATATGCCAGTTTCCATCAATACCATAATCATGAGGCCATTTGCAGCATGACGGGCATATTCAAAGGCGATATCATATTGTTTTTTAGTCCACGCAATCTTGATTATTGGTGAAACATGGCTTGTGAGGCGAAGCGAACTTACTAGTGGAGATTGAGAACACAAGTTATTTTCAACCGCTGTTGTAAAAATACCTTTCAAACATGAACGATATTTTTTGAGAGTTTCCAAAGAATATTTTGTTGACATAGAATTGAAAAATTCTTGAATGTCAGACGGCGTAATATCTGAAAGATACTTGTTTTTAAAATATGGTATTAAATGATTGTTAACCGATGCATAATATGTTCCATTAAATGTATTGTCCTTAACTTGACCTTTTTTCCAAGTATCCAGCCAATAAGTAGCCCAGACTTCAAACAGCTCTGATTTTTGTACAGAGTTTGTTAAAGTAATCTTGATTTCCGGGTGATCTTCAAGCATTGCAACTATTTGGTTTAACGAAAATTGCTGTGACTGCGGTTTCATTATAATCCTCCTCAATACGGCTAAATAGGAGAATTGTACCATATTTTATAATTTGCTTTGAGCACTCGCTTGACGTGCAGGGGGTCACAGGTTCGAGTCCTGTATCGTCCACCAAAAAATCCTTAGGGCCGCAATGGTTCTAAGGATTTTTGCTTTTTCGAATTTTTCAAAGTGTTGACAACCGATCTGTTTGAACTTTTTTATTTCCTTCTCCAGCATCATTTTTGATAGGATATTATCCTTTGGTTTTTAGAGGTTACCATTACATATTTGACCAGATACCGCGTCAGCGTGTATAATCACATAAAAACCCAAGGAAGGTGATCCCCATGCTACGCATTGCCGTCTGCGATGATATGCAGGATGAGTTGCAAAGCCTTGTTTTGCTGACAAATCAGTATTTATCTGCCAATAGTCTTGTTGCGGAGGTAACGCAATTCTCCCACCCTGATGAGTTGCTTACCGCCATTGAAGCAGAAAGCTTTCATATTTATATACTTGACATCGTCATGCCCATGATGAGCGGCTTGAAATTAGGCAAGGAGATCCGCCGACTTGACCGAGAGGCGCAGATCATTTACGCTACCACCGAGCCGCAGTATGCCCTCCAGGCATACGCCGCAAGCCCCATCAACTATCTCATTAAGCCAATTGAAAAGCAGCAACTGTTTGATACCTTGACCCTTGCCATCTCCAAAGCAGACCTTGCCGAAGAGCAGACAATTGCTGTAAAAACTGCCGACAGCCTGCGGGTGATCAGGCTATCGGACATCGCCTGCTGCGAATATCGAGGCCACGTGGTTGTTTTTAGCCTGACAAACGGTGAGGACGTGCTCAGCCGCACCTTCCGGGAGAGTTTTTCCGATTACTGTGCGTCGGTTTTGAAGGACAGGTGTTTTCTGCAGTGCCACACCTCTTTTGTCGTCAATATGCGCCGAGTGGAGCGCTTTTCTAAGGACAGCTTCATGGTGCGCGGCGGAAAGACCGTCCCCATTGCGGCTAAGCAATACCCCGCCGTGCGGGATGCGTATATGGATTATCTGATGGAAAGGGGGGACTGAGTATGCCAACGCTCTTTCCCGATCTTTTGCGGTCAGTTATCACCGATGTGATGTTGGTGCTATTGCTTTCCACCATGGCGACGCCGAAATACAAGAGCAAAGCGGTATATATTATCGCAACCGCCATTATTTTGGTGGCAAATGTCGGCGCCAACTGTTACTTTTATCTGTCGGAAAACTATATTGCTGTATTTTACGTAGACCTTGCGATGCTGATGGTAATCGGCATTGCTTTGAAGCCCCTTTTTACCGATAAAATCATGCAGTGGTGCTTCAGCTACATCACAATGGTGAATATCTATTGCATAGTGGTGTTTTTGAGCTACATGCTGTCGGATATCTTTCCAAGCCCGATTTATGGCATGGCTTATTTGCGCCTTATTTTGTTTTCGGCTATTGTATTCGTATTTCACAGGTGGGTGTCGGCGCTTTACCGAAGTGTGCTGGACTACTGGCACATCTATCTGTTGCCCGTTGCCGCGCTGCTGGCCTGTCTTATGAGCTATTTTTTCTTCGGCGATGTCAAGGAAACGATGACGAGCATACCCCTTTTGTTTGTCATGCTCTTAGGCCTGTCGGTCTATGTGTCCATCATGCACTCGTTTAAAACCATCACTGAGCAGTATGCCATGCGCGAGGAAAACCAGAAGATGCAGGCGGAGCGGGAATATCTGCAGCTGGCCGCTGGAACTATGTCCGGGAGACTCAAGCTGATGGAGGAGGTGTCGGTGCAGAACAGCCGCGCCGCCCATGACCGCCGCCACTTCAACAATGTGCTTCTGGAGCTTTTGGAGCGGGGAGAAACCGGCGAGGCCGCCACTTTGCTGCAAAGCCAGAATCAGGCGACGCCGATCATCAGCAAGGTCTACTGTGAAAACCCCGCCGTAAACGCCGCCGTCTGCCACTACGCTGGTCTTGCAGAGCAGGCGGGCATTCCGGCGGAGATTGGGCTGGATATTCCGGACAATCTAAATGTTGATGCTCTGGAGCTATCCATGGTGGTTTCGAATCTCATGGAAAACGCCATTCAGGCCTGCGAACGTCTGCCCAAGAACCAGATACACTATCTCCGCTTTACTTGCCGATGCGTGGGGCGGCTGCTGCTGGAGATGGAAAACCCCTGCGCCGGAGACGCCGTGCTGGATGAAAACGGCTATCCGGTCGCCCGCGAGGAGGGCCATGGCATCGGCAGCAAGAGCGTGCTTGCATTTGCGAAAAAGTATGACGGCGAGTTGCTGTATAAAATCGAAAAAGGCGTTTTCCGGGTGCGCCTTCTCGTGTGAGAATACAGCAATTTCAGTTTGTCAAGAGCGAATTTTAAGTGAATATGAGTTTTTTAAGTGTAAAAATGAGCCTTTTAAGTGTAAAGGCTCATTTTTTCTTTTGCCCATGTTATGCTCTGGACAGAAATCTGTAGAAAAATCCGGGTGGGTTTCTGTTCAAAGGAGGGTGATGGAGTGAAAACACGCAGGCAAGAGGATATACCACTGAGAGCTCCCAACGCCGAGGGCAACGTGTGGCCAACGCAGGTCTGCCCCGCCTTTGAGCCGAGAGCCGGCGCACCGCCCGGGCTGTGGCAGTGCTGGTACTGCCGGTATGCCGATTTTCATCTGGACAAACCCCGTGCGCTGGATGTAGGCGTTTGCTACTGGCCGAAAAAAATACTCAATTGAAGAAGGAAAATATATGGAGAAGAGAATTTTAAGTATGGCGCTGACGCTGTGCATGCTGCTCGCCCTGCTACCTGTGCCTGCGCAGGCAGTCCAAACACTGACCGCCAATGATTTCACACAATTGCGCTCCGCCTTTGCCAGCGCATCAGACGGCGACACCATCGCCATCGGCAGCGACTTTTCCACCACCTCAAGCGTTGTCATCAGCAAAAACGTGACGCTGGATCTGGCGGGCCATACCCTGACATATGCACCGCCCAGCGGCAGCATCTGCTTGCGCTTTACCGCGGGCGGAGTGATTACCGACAGCGTCGGTAACGGTGCGCTTGAGGGAAGCGTTGACAGCAGTTTGCTGGTGCACAACGCCGGCGGAACGCTGGAGATTGCCGGGGGCTCGCTACGCACCACCGGCAGTCAGGGCCGTACCGTTCAAAACGACGGTACGCTGAACATCACCGGCGGAGAGATCAGCTCGACTTCCGGCTATGCCGTTTTGAACTATGGAACCGTTGACATTTCCGACGGTCTGATCGAAACAGAGACAGGCGTTGGTGTGCTTAACCTTTCCTCCAATTCGGAACTGACCATGTCGGGCGGCACGGTGGAGACTACCTCCACAACGGAGCAAAAAACGTTTGGCGCTTACAACAATGCCTCCGGCGCAACGATTACCGTCAACGGCGGTACCGCCAGCGCCGGCAGCGGCTGTGCGCTTGGAAACCTGAACGGCGGAACGATCATTGTCTCCAGCGGCACTGTCTGCGCCGATAGCGGCAACACCATTTTGAACGATGGAGACTCCACCACCGCCATTCACGGCGGCACCGTTTCCTCCGTCTCCGGCTGCGCTCTGATGAACTATGGCAATCTGTTGGTAGACAGCGGCAGCATTTCCTCTGAGAAGAGTCCGGCCTTGAACAATTTGGCCAAGGGCGGTACGGATGTCCGGCTTTCGGGCGGCTCCCTGACCTCAAATGGATATACTGCCATTAACAATCAGGGCAGCGGGGAAATTCAACTGCTGGGCAGCGAGGTGACTTCCCCCAACGCCGGAAACTTCCCTGCGGTGGTTAACTTCTCCACCGGTACAATTACCGTGCAGGGTGGGACGATTACCACTGGGGCCGCAATTCCTGCTTTTTATAATGTATCTTCCGGAACGATTGCCATTTCCGGTGGTACCTACTATTGCGTTTATAACACCGATGCGGGCGGCAAGGTGATCATTGACGGCGGCTCCATCGCAATGATCAAGGGAACAACACCGAAAAGCAGCGAGGGCGTGGAGCTGCAGGAATACGCCATCCAGCTCACCAATGAGGGGAAATCCATTGTCGACACGCCTGTTTCCGGCAGTGAGCTGACCTTTACTCCCGCCGACAAGGCCGCATACTACTCCTTCACAGACGTTAGAACAGACGCTTTGGGAGGAGTATACCTGTGGCTGCCGGCGGGAATCACCTCCGCAGCTTATAAAGCGGGTGAGGTGAACATCGCCGGTTCCATCACCGGCGGCTCGGAGAGCACGCTACCGAACACCAACTTTACCGTCAGCGTATATCTGGATGGTGAATTGTGGACCGATTGTCCCGCCGCATACCACCCGATTCTTATGCCGAAAGACGGTATGATGGGTAAATTTCCCAGTTTCAATGGCGGCGTCTGCTCTTTCTCGGGGGTAGACGCAAATACCACTTACGCGGTTTTGGGAAAAGCGATTATCGGTCAAGACTCTTTCAAGAATGTAGAGCTGAGCAAGGAAAACCCCTCCGTTAGGGTGGATTATTACACACTGACCACCACGAAAGGCTCCGGGGTCTCGTTCCTGTATCCCGGCGGCGACACAAAGGTCATGAAGGGGGCGACCGTAACGCTCAGTTGCCAGCCCGATGACGGTCTAATCTTTGAAAAATGGACGGATGACAAAGATGGCGGAAAAACGGTGAGCACGAGCAGGGAGTTTAAGATCACCATAGACGGCCCTAAAGCTTACACTGCCACAGCCAAAATCGAGCCGATGGACGCCAGTGTAACGGTGAAAAAGGATAACACGGCATGGACGGATTTTGGTAAGGCCATTGTGCTGTCCCCGTCGAATACCGACGTTGATGCGACCGGCGCAAAGAGCGGGACCGCCGATGGCGCTGAGTACTCTGTCACGGGCCTTGACCCCACAAAAACCTATTACGTCTGGGCGGACGGCATTTTCACCGGCCAGACTGTCACCAATAGCTCCTCCGGCGCTGTGGTAGATTATTATACCGTGACGCTCGACAAAAACAACGGCATTAAAGAGGTTACCGGTGCGGGTACCTACCTCAAGGGCAGTAGCGCGAACATCACCGCAGCCGCAGCCGATGGCGATTACGTGTTCAGCCGGTGGAATCAAACCGATGACGGTGCGCTATACAGCTCAAATGCGGCAACCACAGTTTCCAACATCGCCGCCCCTGTCAAGCTTACCGCCGTGGGGGCCAGCACCAAATATACCGCCACGGTAACGGTGAAGAAGGACGGTGAGGCGTGGACGAGCGGAACTCGCGAAATCAAGCTCTCCACATCTCAAACCGCGATGGGCGACATCACAGCAACGCCCGCCGACGGCGTGTATACCCTCTCCGGGCTCGACGGCGCAAAAGCCTATTATATCTGGGACATGGAGACGGGAAGCTATACGGGAATATCCGTCAGCGCCGGAGACAGCACCGCCAATGTGACCATGGATTACTACTCCGTAAACGTGACCAACAATGGCGGCTCGAATCTTACCGTCACAGGCGGCGGGGTGTATCTGAAGGGCAGCACCGTCACTGTCACGGCGACGCCCGTACAGTATTACCGGGTTAAATGGGACGACAGCACCACAGAATTCAGTAAGACCCTCTCAAATCTTTCTGCAAGAACCGATCTGACCGTCACCGCTGAAGTGGACGTTTACACCGGTGTTGTCACGGTCAAAAAGGACGCCGACACATGCACGGACTTCACCGGCACAATTACCCTTTCCACCGACAAGGCTGATTCGACAGCCGGCAAAGTCATGGGTACCAACGATCAGGGCGTTGTTTCCTTCGCGGGTCTTGAACCTCAGAAAACCTATTACGTCTGGGCGGACAATACTTACACCGGCCACGCCATCATCGGCAAAACGGCCACGGTTCAGTATTACACCGTTTCGGTGACGGAAATCGGCGTTTCCGACCTTGCCGACAAAATGGTTTTGGCGGGCCAAAACGCCGCCTTCACGGCAGTTCCCAACAGCGGCTTTGACTTTGTGGGCTGGTACGACGCGAGTGAAAAATTACTGTCTACTACCCCCACCTTGACACTGATCGGCGTCACCGCGAAAACCGCTCTCACCGCCAGGGCATCCGACAAATTTGACGCGGTAATTACCGTAAATGGCGCGAGTGATCGGAAGATCACACTGAAAAGCGGCAGCGATGCCGCCATCAATCCAACCGAGGGAACTACATTTAAAGCCCTTGACCGCACAAAGACTTACAAAGTGCTGGACAACGGCGCGGACACCGGCTTCACCATCAGCAAAAACGCCCCCAACGCGACCCTGCAATATTACAGTGTCAAGCTAACGGGCACGGATGCAGGTGTCAACAACGTCACTGGCGACGGAACCTATCTGACCGGAACCAGCGTGACCATTTACGCAGACATTAAAGAAGGCAGTGTGTTTGGAAGCTGGATGGAGAGTGGCGGCACGATTCTCAGCACCCAGAAGAGCTTCACCATTTCTTCCATTGGAAAAAATTATGACCTTACTGCCAAAACAGCACTGAGCTTCAACGGAACGGTGGATATTACCAGCGGCAACATTGTAATTGAAGACGACCCTGCCGAAGGACATGCTGGAAAAATCAGAATCACCGTGGGCGGCGTAAAAATGAACAACGGCGACAATCTTGACCCCAACACCAACATCACCATCACCGGCGGGACAACTGATAGCCCGGCAACCAACAATATTACCGTCACCACGCAGTACAATGTGATGATGACACTGGGTAATGTGCATATAAGCAGTGCATCCTCACCGCTGGATATGAAGGGCACCGATAGCAGTACCCTCACCCTCGATTGGGTGGGAACAAACACCTTGAGCTGCACAGGCGATGACTCTGCGGGGCTGCACAAAAGCGGAAACAGCAAGCTGATTCTGCAAGGCAGCGACGATAGCGCAAAGCTAACAGTTACTGGCGGCGTGCGTGCCGCCGGAATCGGCGGAAACAATAATGAAGCCGCTGCCAACATCACAATTAACAGCGGAATCATTGTTGCTGTTGGTGGTGCTTTGGGTGCCGGAATCGGCGGCGGCAGAGATCGTCCTGCCTACAACCTTGTCATTAACGGCGGAACAATCACAAGTACCTCCCCTGCTTCGGGTTCTAACACCTGCGGCATTGGAGCCGGTTACCGTAGCCAAAATGGTACCGGGGGAAGCATTGAAATCAATGGTGGAACCATTATAGCTACCGGTGATAGTGATGGACCAGGAATTGGGGTTTTCATGAATGGAACCATTGCCATTAACGGCGGTACCATGTCGTCCACTTCCGCTAAACCTGTAGTCGCCTGCTCCTACGGCGGAGCTAAGATCAAAATAAACGGCGGCAATATTATTGGCAGGGTCAAGCCCCACACGGATAATGACACGACAATCCCCCAAAACGCCAATGGCGAATTTGTTTACAAAACAACCTTCTCTACGGGGCTCAGCACGGTTACCGATGTGAGTAAAACGCTGATCATCCGTGACAAAAACGGTACAGCTTACGGTATGAAGGATGTAAAGACTGATGCCGGCGGCAATGTATACGCCTATCTGGCAGAGGACACCGCCGGCGCAGTATACGGCGGCGATGATTACGGTGCGAATGTTACCACGGATGGCAATGGCACCTTTAAAAAAATCACCACAGAAACGGCCTACACCGTCGGCGTCCCCGCCTCCGCCACCACCGCGGGTGTCACCGCCACCGCCGCACTGCAGCAGATCATTCCCCAATATGCTGAGGGCGTGACGGTCACGGTCAATGTCGCCCTCTCCGGCACGGCGCTGAAGCGGGGCACTTACACCGTGGGACTGACCGGAGCTTCAGCGGGGACAATCACAGCCCCTGGTACGGTGGAACAGCACACTGCCGAAGGAGCAGCCCCAGCGAACGCTACTTATACCTTTACTTTTAAAATGCCCGCGCAGGCGGTTTCGGGCCTCGCCGTGACCCTCACCTTCACGGAGGACACAAAATACACCGTCACCTATTCCGCGCCCGACGCCACCGGCGGAACGGTACCGACAGGCGGCAGCTATTACAAGGATCAGACTTACACCGTGACTGAAAATTCCGGAAATCTCACAAGAACCGGCTACAGCTTTGCGGGCTGGGACAAGAGCGGCCAGCAGACCATGGGAACGGCAAACGTCACGCTCGCCGCCCAGTGGACGAAGAATAGCTACACCGTGACCTTTGACGGCAACGGCGGTACTGGCAGCATGAGCAGCCAAACCTTTAACTACGGTATGGCGCAGCCACTGACGGCCAACAGCTTTACCAAAGACGGATACAGCTTTGCGGGCTGGGCTGCAAGCGCCGATGGCGCAAAGGTCTATAACAACAAGGACAACATCACCGTGGCGCAGAACATGGACCTCTTTGCCCTCTGGACGAAAGACGTCTACACCGTGACTTTTGACGGCAACGGCGCTACATCCGGCAGTACGATGCAGACCGTACCCAACAACGCGCCCGCCGCCTTAAGCGCCAACTCCTTTACCCGCACCGGCTATACCTTCACGGGCTGGAATATGGAAAAGGGCGGCACAGGTACAGCCTATCTGAACGGCGCGAACATCACCGCTTCCAAAGATGTGACTCTATATGCCCAGTGGAAAGCCTACTCCTACAAGGTGGTATTTGCGGGCAACGGCTCCACCTCCGGCTCTATGGGCAGTCTCGCCTGCGAATACGACGCAAACGTGACGTTCACCGCCAACAGCTTCATCAAAACCGGCTATACCTTTACAGGCTGGAACACCAAGGCAGACGGCAAAGGCTCTGCCTATACGGATGGGCAGACGGTACAGAATCTGACGGCGGACTACAATGACACCGTGACGCTGTACGCCCAGTGGACGGCCAATTCCTACAAGGTGGCCTTTGACAGCAACAACGGCACAGGCACCATGACGGACCAGCCTTTCACCTATGATGCGGCGTCTGCGCCCCTGAGCGCCAATACATTCCTGCGAAATGGCTATGTCTTTGCGGGCTGGAATACGCAGAAGGATGGCAAAGGCACTGCCTATGAAGACAGTACACCGGTTAAAAATCTGACGGCTGACAAAGACGACACCGTGACGCTCTATGCCCAGTGGGCAGCCGCCAGCTTTACGGTGAAGTTCGACAAAGGCGTCGGCACCGGAAGCATGCCCGATCAGACGTTCCAGACGGGAACCACCGCCGTCCTGAAAACAAATGCCTTCATCAAAACCGGCTATACCTTTACCGGCTGGAAGGACGGCAACGGAAAAGACTACCAAGATGCGGCGAAGGTTAGTACGCTGAATTTGGGCACGAACACCAGCATTACGCTCTATGCCCAGTGGAACGCCAACTCGTACACCGTGAAATTCAATGCGAACGGCGGAACGGGCAGCATGAATCCGCAGACCCTTACCTATGATGCGGAGGAAGCAGCACTGACGGTAAATACTTTCTCTCGTGCCGGTTACAACTTCCTGGGTTGGGCGGAAAGCCCCACGAGCACTCACGGCGAATATGCCGACGGGCAGACAGTGCGCAACCTTACGCCTATGAGCGGCGGTGTCATTACGCTGTACGCCGTGTGGAAAGCCAACACCGTTCAGGTGGTTTTTGACGGCAATGGCGCGGACACTGGGTCCATGGAGCTACAGGCCTTTGCATATCACACCGCCCAGCCGCTGAGCCAAAACACCTTCCAGCGAACCGGCTACAACTTTGCAGGCTGGAACACACAGGCCAACGGCAGAGGGGTGAGCTATCGGGACAAGCAGTCGGTCACTGATCCCATCCCCGACATCACCGGCAGCCTGACGCTGTATGCCCAGTGGCAGCAGCAGTCCCGGTACGGCCTCGCCGGCCTCGTCAGCACCGACAGCGCTCCCGCAGTTCCCATTCCCAATGCAACCATCACCATCAGACAAGGCAACACTGTGCTGAGTGTCACCAAGTCTGACGAAAACGGCCAGTACAGCTTTACCAATCTGCTGCCCGGCAGCTATAACGTGGTTTGTACCTATGATGGGAAAACCGTTACCAAGGCGGTGGTTGTGACTGACGGTCCCGTTGATGTTCCCTTTACCCTCAGCAACACGGCGAAAAACAGCCTGCTGGTGCTGGGGAACGACTCCGGCGTCACTGTTCCCCCTCTGGTAGTAGACGGTCTTGCCAGCGTGGCGGATGCACAGGCGCAGCCCGGCGCTGTGACGACCGTCAAACTCACCGTCACGGCGAAAGCACCCAATGAGACAAACGGTGAACAGGCCGCCATTCAGGTGCTGACCAAAGATCAGACGGTCGGACTATATCTGGATGCCCAGCTGACCTGCAATGGAACCAGCATCGGCGCAAGCAACGATACTGTTCTGGAAATCCTGATGCCCTACGATTTCAGCGCAAAAAACGACCTGAAGGTGCTTCGCTGGCATGACGGAGTGGCTTCTGAGCTAAAAGAACTGAACAGCCGGCCGACTTCCGACTTTGCGGACGGAACATGGTTCAAGGATGTGACCGGAAAACAAATCATTGTCTATGCCTCCAAATTTTCCACCTATGCCGTCAGTTATTCCACTGTCAGCAACAACGGCGGCTCCAGCAACTTCGGTGGCAACTCTGGCGGGAGTTCCGTCTATCCGATCATCGTTGATAAGACCAGTGCTGCGCACGGTGAGTTGATTTCCGACAAAAGCGTTGCTTCCGCAGGCGCCAAGATCACTATTTCCGCCAAACCCGACAGCGGGTACCGACTCCATCACCTGATTGTTACCGATGCAAACGGCAAGGCAATCCTCTATACCAACAAGGGAAACGATACCTATACCTTTGCGATGCCAAACAGCAAGGCCACTGTTTCAGCAGAATTTGTAAGGCAGTCTGAAAATTCTTTCACCGATGTGAATAGCGGCACCTATTACTATGATGCGGTGGAGTGGGCGCTCGACAAAGGCATCACTGGCGGCACAGGCGCAGCCACCTTCGCGCCGGACGGTATCTGCACCCGTGCCCAAACTGTTACGTTCCTGTGGAGAGCAATGGGCAGTCCCGAGCCGACTGTCACGAACTGCTCGTTCACCGACGTGGCAAAAGACGCCTACTACTACAAGGCCGTCCTGTGGGCAACGGAAAAGGGAATTACCGTTGGCACCAGCGCAACAACCTTCAGCCCGGACAAGACCGTCACCCGCGCCCAGACCGTGACCTTCCTGTGGCGCGCGGCGGGAAAGAGCACAGTGACCACCACAAATCCATTTGGCGATGTGAAGGCCAGTAACTACTACGCAAACGCAGTTTTGTGGGCAGTCAAGGAGGGTATCACCTCCGGCACCAGCGCTACCGTCTTCAGCCCTGCTGCCGGCTGTACCCGGGCACAAATCGTGACCTTCCTTTATCGCTATTTGAACAAGTAAAAGAACAATTAATAACCTAACAAGGGCGATCGGTTAATCCCGATCGCCCTTGCTTTTTCGGTATCACGTTTTGCTGAGTCCAAGAAGATGCCTTCCGTAGTTTTGGAAAGTGGTGAATTTCTTGAAACTAACACCGTACTTGGTTTCGACATTTGCCAAAGCAAGATATCGCCAAGAACATGATTTGTATGCGCTGGGGCTGTGACTCTGTCTATAGTTGGGAACAGTCGTTTGTTGACAATTTGTTGAAAACTGGAACTAACTGTGCCGAACTGAGCCGATATAAATTTTTTAAAAGGGCTTGAAACCAGCGGCTCATTCTGGTACAGTTACTTCCAGTTAAGTTAACTTCTATTTGACGTGCAGGGGGTCACAGGTTCGAGTCCTGTATCGTCCACCATAAAATCCTTAGAGCTGCAATGGTTCTAAGGATTCTTCTTTTTTTCAATTTTTCAAAGTATTTACAACCGATCTACTTCAGCATATCGACATCGAAAAATGCAAGGCACGTTGTGCCATTTTGAGACAGAGCATAATACTATTGGTGAAATGGGATTGTCAAAAATAACAAAATATTTTGCAATAAATGACAATTTTTATAAAATGTGCAGAAATTTCTTGACACACATTTTTAAGTTAGTATAATTTGTTATAGTGCATGGTCGCAATGATAAGTCGGCGGAACAATCTGCGGCGTAAAATTTGATAGCTGCTTCCTTTGTGTGACGCATTTTACCATGCGCCAATCAGCAGGGGAAACCCAGTAAGGATCGAAGAGAGTCTTCGGTTTTTACTGGGTTTTTGCTTTTTTGGGCGCTTTAGAGGCAGGATCAAAAAAGAAACGGGAGAGAAGCGGAAGGGGGAAAGAGCGATCGGACGCGAATAGAGCAAAGACTGACACACCGGACGAACGAGAATTCTATCAAAATTTTGAGGATAAGGAGAATAAGAAACATGCTGAAAAAACTATGTGCGGCTTTTTTGTCATTTTTCATGCTCTGCTCCATGGCGGTGGTTCCGGCAGCGGCGGAAGGTAGTTCCGACGTTTCACAGGCGGTCTACCTCGGCGTTCAGAACTATGGCACAGTTACCAGTTCTTCCAAGGACACGTTTGTACATCGCTTCTGGAAGGACGGAACGATTTTGGAGTATCAGGTGAGCAACGCTAACAATTACGCGGTGCAAAATACCTTGCAGGAAGGGTATCTCTATGACCTGACGGTCAGCGAAGGCACTGTGACGGCGGCGGCGATGCAGACCGGTGATGTGGCTGGAACCGTCACGGCGATTGGGAGCAACTCCATTCAAGTGGATACGGCTGGCGCTTCGGAGACCGTGGCCACTGACGAGAAATCGGCGATCTACAGCATCAGCCCTGCGGCCGGCCTTGTAACCGTAAATGAGGACACGCTGTCAGTGGGGGATACCGTCCGCGTCTTTAAGACGAACGACGTGGCCGATCACATTTATAAGACGTTCTTGGCAGCGCCCTACACCGCTCCGGTAAACGGCACCCCGGGAACCAAGACGCTGAAAAACTTCCTCGCCACGGCGCTGGAGCCGGTGGGCACCGCGCTGTACATTTACGGCGGCACATGGGACTGGCAGGACATGGGTTCCAGCAATCAGGCCACCACCATCGGTATTTCCCAGAGTTGGATTGATTTCTTCCAGTCTCAAAACGCGAACTATACCTATAAAGTTATGGATAGCGACGGCAACAGCACGGATTATGCCCACAGCTACTATCCAAACGGCGAGTGGAACCAGTATTACTACGCGGGCATCGACTGTTCCGGCTATGTTGGCTGGGCGTTGTACAACACCATGAATACCACCAGCGGCGGCAATGGCTATGTAATGGGCGCTACCGGCATGGCAAAGAGTTTTGCCCAGACGCAGAACTGGGGTACCTGGACGCAGAGCTTCGCCGCGCCCACGGGCCACGACGGCAGCGATTTCCATGTGGGCGATATCTTCAGCTTGAACGGCCACGTGTGGATCTGTCTTGGTACCTGCAGCGACGGCAGCATCGTATTTATGCACTCCACGCCCTCCGGCAGCAAGACCGGCCAGCCCGGCGGCGGCGTGCAGATCAGTGCGTTGAATCCCAAGAACACGGGGAAGAACTGCGAAGCCTACGATCTTGCAAACCGTTATATGAAGGTCTACTATCCTCTATGGAGCCAGCGTTATGACGCGGTACTGAAGGATTATAGCGATTACACCTCCTTCACCGGCTCCAGCGCGGGCAAGTTCACGTGGTCTTTGGACGGCACCGGTGCGCTCACCGATCCGGACGGCTATGCCAACAAAACACCTGCTCAGATTCTCTCTGAGCTGTTCCACGACGCGGGACCCATCGGCTCTAATTACACCGCGCGGGGCGTCTATCTGGGCGTCAAGGATTACGGCACGGTCACAAAAAACGATAAACCGAATTTCCAGCATCAGTTCTACGTGAACGGCGAGATCAAGACTCACACGATCTCGACGGATGAAGCGAAGGGTTACGCCATCCAGAATACTCTGCAGGAGGGGTATCTCTATGATTTGACGGTGGTAAACGACAGCGTTACTGCGGCAACCCTGCAGAACGGCGATCTTTACGGTGCGGTCACGGAGGTCGGCTCAGACTATATACGTTTGGACAAAGAGAAATTCTTTTTAACCTCCGACACCAAGAGCTATGAGATTACCACCGCCGCCGGAGGCGCTTCCGTCTCGAAGAACCATACCATTCAAACCGGCGACACCGTCCGCATTTTTGTGGACGAGGACGACAACATTCTTGAGATGTACAAGACGTTTGTAGCCGCCGATTATACTCCCGCGGTCAGCGGCATTCCCGGAAGGGCCACCTTGAAAAACTTCCTTGCCACGGCTCTGGAACCAGTGGGTACGGGACTGTACATTTACGGCGGCACATGGGACTGGCAGGACAACGCCTCCAGCAATCAGGCCACCACGATCGGTCTTCCCCAGAGCTGGATCGACTTCTTCCAGTCTCATGACGCAAACTATACCTATAAGGTTATGGATGGCGAAGGTAAAAGCACGGATTATGCCCACAGCTATTATCCAAACGGCGAATGGAACCAGTATTACTACGCGGGTATCGACTGCTCTGCTTATGTGGCCTGGGCGACATATAACACGCTGAATACCACCAGCGGCGGCAACGGCTACGTGATGAGCTCCACCAAAATGGCAAAGAATTTTGCCCAGACGCAGAACTGGGGTACCTGGACGCAGAGCTTTACCACGCCCACGAGCCACACCGGCAGCGACTTCCATGTGGGCGATATTTTCAGCATAAACGGCCATGTTTGGATCTGCCTTGGAACCTGCGACGACGGCAGCATCGTCATCATGCACTCCACGCCCTCTGACAGTAAGAACGGTCAGCCCGGCGGCGGCGTGCAGATCAGCGCGTTGAATCCTGCCGCACCTGACAGCAAGGACTGCGAAGCTTATCGTCTGGCCAGCAAGTACATGACGGATTATTATCCAGAGTGGAGCACACGGTACGACGCGGTACTAAAAAGCTATTCCGGCTATACCACGTTCACCGGAACCAGCGCGGGCAAGTTCACCTGGTCTCTGGACGGCTCCGGCGCACTCACTGACCCGGACGGCTATGCCGGCATGACCCCCGCCCAGATTCTTGCGGATCTATTCCATCAGGAGGGTGACGCGGTCTATCTGGGCATCGAAAACTACGGCGACCGAAATACCAACTACAACCACAAGTCTACCTTGCAGCATAAATTCTTTATGGATGGCGCGGTGCGGACTTTCACAGTGGACGACAGCAACGATTACGCCATTCAAAACACCTTGCAGGAGGGGTATGTCTACCGCCTGACAGTGAACGGCAATGAGGTCAAATCCGCGGAAATGCTGGATAAGGGCCACGCCGACGTAGTCATGGGTACGGTGTCGGCGCTGTCCAACGCCGGTATCACGGTTTCCGGCACCACGCTGGCGATGGACGCTTCCACCAAGACCTATCGGATTACGGCGCAGGCTGGCGGCTCTACCGTGACCCCTGCCACTGCAGCCGTCGGCGTTACTGCAAAAATCGTCAAAGACGGCGGTACGGCCAAGGAGATCTATCTCGTACCCGTGGCGGCGCCCTATACCTCCCCGGTAAACGGGACCCCAGGCACCAAGACGCTGAAAAACTTCCTCGCCACGGCTCTGGAGCCGGTGGGTACGGGACTGTACATTTACGGCGGCACGTGGGACTGGCAGGACGTGGGTTCCAGCAATCAGGCCACTACCATCGGCATTCCCCAGAGCTGGATTGATTTCTTCCAGACGCAGAACGTAAATTTCACCTATAAGAATCTCACCGACCATGCCCACAGCTATTATCCCTTTGAGGAGTGGAACCAGTACTATTTCGCGGGCGTGGACTGCTCCGGCTATGTTGCCTGGGTGCTCTACAACACCATGAATACCACCAGCGGCGGCAATGGCTATGTAATGGGCGCTACCGGCATGGCAAAGAGTTTTGCCCAGACGCAGAACTGGGGTACCTGGACGCAGAGCTTCGCCGCGCCCACGGGCCACGACGGCAGCGATTTCCATGTGGGCGATATCTTCAGCTTGAACGGCCACGTGTGGATCTGTCTTGGTACCTGCAGCGACGGCAGCATCGTATTTATGCACTCCACGCCCTCCGGCAGCAAGACCGGCCAGCCCGGCGGCGGCGTGCAGATCAGTGCGTTGAATCCCAAGAATACGGGGAAGAACTGCGAAGCCTACGATCTTGCAAACCGTTATATGAAGGTCTACTATCCTCTATGGAGCCAGCGTTATGACGCGGTACTGAAGGATTATAGCGATTACACCTCCTTCACCGGCTCCAGCGCGGGCAAGTTCACGTGGTCTTTGGACGGCACCGGTGCGCTCACCGATCCGGACGGCTATGCCAACAAAACACCTGCTCAGATTCTGGAGCTGCTGCTTGGGAAGGCCGTTATCAGCACCGGAGGCAATGGCGGCGGAAGCACGACCACCACCAGACCTACCGCTGGAACGGCACCCACCATCACCGCGCCCAGCAACGGCGTTGTGACGGACAGCTCCATCACCTCCGTCGTCACCACCGCGGGCAAGGGCGGCGACATCAACATCAGCGCCAGTTCCAGCGTCGCTGCCACGCTCTCCGGCACAGCCGCCGGTAAGGCGGCGGAAAATGGCTCCACGTTGAACATCACCGTGCAAAGCGGCGGCGTCATCAGCCTGACGCCCGCCGTGGTACAGGGACTGAATTTGAAAGCCTCCGACAAAGTGAGCGTCGGCATCACAGCCGTCGCCGGTTCTGCCGCTTCCGCGCCCACCTTTGAGGTAAATCTGACGGTCAATGGAACACCGGTACATGAGTTGGGCGGCGCAATCACGATGACATTCCCGGTGAATACCACATGGAACGGCAAGGAGGTCGTAGTGAAGCACGATCACGCCGACGGCTCCGTCACCTACGGACGAGCCACCGTGAAAAACGGAAAAGCTTCCGCCGCGGCCACCGACCTGTCCGCCTTCACGGTGTGTCTGGCAACCGACCTGCCCGCCGCCGCCTTTACGGATTTGAAGGTGGAGGACTGGAGCTTCGGCGGTATTGAGTACGCAGTGGAAAAGGGCCTGTTTAACGGCACCAGCGCTGCTACCTTTGCTCCTGGCTCTCCCATGACCCGCCAGCAGATGTGGATGGTTCTGGCCCGCCTGAGCGGTCAGACCCCTGCCGCCATGGCGGACGCCAAAAATTGGGCTGTTACGGGCGGCATCAGTGACGGCAGCAATCCCACCGCTCCTGTGACCCGGCAGCAGTTTGTGGCGTTGCTGTGGCGCGCAGTGGGTTCTCCCAAAGCGAACAAGAATTTGAGCGCTTATTCCGACGCCGCTTCTGTGGCCGTCTATGCCAGGGACGCCTTTGCGTGGGCGGCGGAAAATGGGGTGGTCTCCGGAACCTCCGCCACCACCCTCAGCCCCAACGGCACCGCCACCCGCGCCCAGATCGCGGTAATGCTGAGCCGGTACGGCCAGAAGGCGCGGTAATACGGCGCAAACGACCCACCGACGCAAAAACGAATTCCCTCATTGAAACACAGAAAGCTGCCTCTTTGGGGGAACTGTCACAAGGAATAGGGCACAGGTGTAGCTTAGGCTACACCTGCGCTGTTCTGTTGCGTGGTTTGTGATTGTGGTAATCGTGATGCGATTTGAAACTTCTCTGTTCTCAAGCGGAAATTCAGGACGCTAGACCAGTGAGTATGTGAAGCCCCTTTTGTTGACAATTTGTTGAAAACTGGAACTAACTGTGCCGAACTGAGCCAGTGCAAAATATTAAAAAAGGCTTGAAACCAGCGGCTCATTCTGTTGCAGTTAATTCCAGTTAAGACAACTTCTATTTGACGTGCAGGGGGTCACAGGTTCGAGTCCTGTATCGTCCACCAACGTAAAGTCCCGTAACCGCAATGGTTACGGGACTTTTTACACACATTTTTTGGTGATTTAGCCTTATTTTTAGCCTTATTGGCGTTTTAATCAGTGGAAACGCTTTTGATAAATGTCTCCATACGATCTGCACTGGACTGCTTCATCCGGGCAGTAACATGCCCATACACATCCAGCGTAAACGCAGCAGTTGCATGGCCTAAATTTTCCTGTACAGTCTTGATATACTTAGACTTGAAGATGTAGACCCGACAGACCTAGCCAAGAAAATTGCGCGAATATTAAAACGCATGACATTTGCATCCTCAAAGATGTCGTTATACACATTCGTCGAAGTGTTTTTGTTCAAATATTTGAGCGACATCAATGTTCTTACTGGAGATAATTCTTTTGATTCCATTTATCATCAATATAGCGCATCTGAAAAATAGCGATGATAAATCTGATATGGGACAGTTCTTTACACCGCTGAAAATCGTTTGTGAAATGGTGAACATGGTTACAGTTTCTAATGATATGGAAATTTGTGACCCTGCATCTGGTGTAGGTAAATTTTTACTTGAAGCTGCTTCGACCGCAACTTTTAAGGTTGAAAATGGCGTGCTTATTGAAGGTGTTCATTTGCATGGCTTTGAAAAGCAGATGTCGGGCCAAGATGACATAACCACTATTCTTGCCAAAGCAAATGCTTTAATTTATTTTTCTAAGCTTTTCAGGGATAATAATGATGTTGAAGAAGTACAGTATCTGGCTCAAAATCTGCTCAATAAAGTGTTTTCCTCAAGCAAGACAGCGCTGGGAACATTGCGGTCATTAGAGCCGAATAAATATGATCTGATTCTGGCTAATCCTCCATATTATCAAGACGCAACAATTATGAAATTAGCTGATGCTGTAACATTTGGCCCTGATAAGGAAAAAGCATACACAGCAAGAGGAAATGGCGTAGAATTACTTTTTCTTGAGTGGATAATAAAATCATTGAAATACGGCGGAACCGCGAATATTGTCCTGCCGGATGGTATGTTCACCAATTTGGGCAATACTAATCTCAAAGAAATGATATTAAAATATTGCTATATTGAAAGCATTATTTCATTACCTATAAACAGTTTTTTCAATACGCCCAAAAAAACTTATATCTTTACTTTGAAAAAGAAGAGCCAAGAAGATGTTGATGCTGGAGTTCAGCAGAATCATAGGATTTTTGCTTATATTTGTAAAAGCATTGGTGAGACTTTGGATGTGTATCGTTTTGATATCCCTGACGACGATGATTTACATAATGCTGTGGTCAAGCTTAACTCTTACAAGTCATTGGCAGACAAAGAATCCATAACTGACCCGTTTGCGTCATGGTTTGGCAATGACGGGAAAATGAAATTGCTTTCTATCAGTGATTTTCCGGCTGACGGGAACTGGAACATAGATAATTTTTGGTCCAATCAGGAAAAAATTACCTTGGGATTCAAGGAAGCTGATAATGTAATGACACTTTCAGAGTTTCAATCTTTTATTGACCAAGTGATGAACGATATGGTGAGTTACAAGGAGGCGATTGAATGCTTGAAAAACATCCATTAAATAGTATTTTGAATTATAAAAGTGGAAAATCGGCACTGACAAAAGCTTACATGAATGAGCATAATGGACTATATCCAGTTTATTCATCAAAAACCATAGGTGAAACCTTGGTTGGACAAATAGATACCTATGAATTTGTTCGAGAAGGGCTACAACTGACTACAAACGGAGCAAACGCTGGAACATGGATATACCGCGAAAAACATCGATTTTCTCTTAACGGTGATGCCCGACTATATTTTGCAAAAGAGGAGTTTGCAGATACTATAAACTTGAAATATTTGCTTTTTGCCCTGCCTTTGAATTCGAAGAATTCGATTGAAACAAGAAAGCAACTAAAAGTAATGTTGAAGACATTGAAGGATTAATCCCTGCTTTACAAGACGGAACATTTGATATTTTAAAGCAACGTGAATTGGCTAAAGAATATCAAGAGGTAGAAGATAAAAGAAAAATTCTAATCGATGAAGTATCTAATCTTCGAGGCTTAAAAATCTTAGTTGATACTAATACTTATACAAGATACAAAGATGTCCGGCTTACGGACCTATTCATCCCAAAAGGTGGTAATATGAACCTTTCTAAGGAGTGGTGTTAGATTAATAATGGTTCGTACCCAGTTTATTCTGGTAGCACATCAAATGAAATATTTGCGCAAATTAAAGATTACAAATATGACGGAATGTATTTAACATGGGTAATTGATGGTCTTGCGGGATATATGGCAACGCTCAACGGGAAATTTTCTATTACTTGCCATCGTGGCATATTGATACCTAAAGATAATCGCGATGATATTGACTTGCTATACATAAAATATGTTACAGAACCCATCTTTCGAAAAAGAGCCCGGGGCAGAATCGGTATAAACGGAAAGAATGAATATACAGCTCTAAAGCCAACGCACATCGCACTGTATAATGATTCTATTCCTATTCCAATAAAAAGAGATGGTTCCTTTGATATTAATAAACAGAAAGAACTTGCCGGAAGATATGCTACAATAGAAACTATAAAAAACGAAATTCAAAAGTAAGTTAATAATCTAACAAATATCATAATTGAATAAATTATTTTGTGACCTAGGAAGATGTCAGCTTTGCAGAAATTATAAATTCCACATATAGAAAAAACCACTTTTAGTCGGCATAAATGTGGCACTATATGTGTTACCTCATAATTTGCTAGCCTTCAAACCATTGGTATAGAGACATTGTGTATTTGACACAACAAGTTACAGGCACGTTCTGACTCAACCTGTTATTCGCTACTCATCGTTACAAAACATGTTGCAATTTAAATTTGGTCATTTATCAACCCATTATGTATCAATCATTACAAGCTTTTAGCACGCCGGACTCTGACTCGGGCGTGCTGGGTTGAGGCGCCACGTACATGCGTGGCGCTTCTACTTGTAAAGATTGTACTTTACCGTGTTAAATTTCGCCGAGTTTGTTAGAATCCACTGCTCAGCTACTGCAAAATTCAACAATGCGCTCAGCACGGTTTTAATATCTTTGGCTGGATAGAATGTGGGCGTTTTCATATGACGGCCTCTTGCATCTGCTGAGTTGTAAGCTGGTCAACCGGGACGAAGAAAAGGTTTTCAACCTTCCCCGTGGCGATCTTGTAAACCTGTGCCTTTGGATACTGTGGGATATTTCCATCAAGACTTGTCATGGAAAGGTACGATAAGCGTAAGAATTGGAGGACATCTATTATTGACAAATTCAAGCGAATGCGGTTAAATAACAAGAGTCAATGGGGACGGTATGATTGTAGATGAGGTCTGCGATACCGCCCCCATTTTGCAGGGTAAGAGGGGGACGTTAATGGAAGAGATTCTGTGCATGGAACATATCACTAAGCAGTTCGGCAGTGTCTTCGCCAATCGGGATATCAATCTGGAAGTTCGGCGAGGTGAAGTACATACACTGCTTGGTGAGAACGGAGCGGGCAAGAGCACGCTGATGAATGTGCTTTTTGGGCTCTACCAGCCGACGGCCGGCAAAATTTATCTGAATGGAAAGCCAGTAAAGATTACCTCACCGGCGGAGGCTGTAAAGCTGGGGATCGGAATGGTTCATCAGCATTTCATGCTGGTGGAGGCTATGACGGTTCTGGAGAATATTATTCTGGGTGATCGGCGCACAAGCGGAATTTTTATCGACAAGGATTCCCGTCGTAAGGAAATCACGGAGCTGGCAGACCGCTATGGTCTGGAAATTGAATTAGACAAGCCTGTGACGGAGATTGCCGTAGGCGCACAGCAGCGGGTGGAAATTATGAAGGCGCTGTATCGTGGGGCGGAACTTCTGGTTCTGGACGAGCCTACCGCTGCCTTGACGGACATCGAAGTGGAAGGCTTATTCTCTATCATTGAAAAGCTAAAAAGCGAGAATAAAAGCGTCATCTTTATCAGTCATAAGATGCGGGAGGTGCTGCGGATTTCCGACCGGATCACCGTGCTAAGGGCTGGTGAGACAGTTTGCACTGTGGAACGCAGTGAGACTGACGGGCCCAAGCTTGCCAACCTGATGATGGGACGTGATCTGGTTCCATCCCACTACGAGAAAATCGAGCAGCCCGGCGCTCCGGTGATGGCCCTGACTGACGTTAGCTACCATAAGGCGTCTAAACACAGCGGGTTAAATGATGTGTCACTGACGGTGAGCCGAGGCGAAATTGTGGGTATTGCCGGCGTGGACGGAAATGGCCAGAGTCAGCTTGCCCAGATCGTCACCGGTGTGCTGACACCAGACGAGGGTGAGGTAGACCTGAAGGGCTCTAAAATTGCCCAGTTTACTCCCAACGGCTTTATTCTGGAGAATGTGTCTCATATTCCCGAGGATCGGAACAAGATGGGTCTTATCGGCAATATGTCCGTGCAGGACAACATCGTTCTGAAAGCTACGGAACAGCCAAAATTTTCTGACGGAAAGGGCTTTCATTTAAAGAGGAGAGCGATCCACGACTATGCCCTTGCCATGCAGGAGAAATATGATATCCGCTGCGAGTCAGTGGAGCAGGAATCCCGAAATCTCTCCGGCGGCAACCAGCAAAAGATCATTCTAGCCCGAGAACTGGAGGGAAACCCCGACCTTTTAGTAGCAGTGCATCCCACTCGCGGACTGGATATCGGTGCCACCCGGTTTGTCCATGACTCCATGATTGACGCCCGGAACAGAGGTTGCGGCGTACTGCTGATCTCCGCCGACTTCGACGAGGTGCTGGAGATTTCCGACCGCATCATCGTCATGTTTGAAGGACAGGTGATGGGGGTCTATTCCGGCAAGAATCCTCCCGTTGAAGAAATCAGTCTGGCCATGGCTGGCAAGTAAGGGGGAGGAGTTTGATGAAACGCAGAAAAAATTTAATGAGCGTTCTGGTACCGCTGGCTTCCGTACTGCTGGCCTTCGTGATCGGAGCCATCATCATTGCCGCTTTGGGCGGCAGTCCGGTACAAGCAGTGGCATACCTGTTTAAGGGTGCCTTTGGCACACCAAACAACATTGCTTCCACACTGGTCAAGGCGACACCTCTGATTTTCACAGGCCTATGTGCCTGCTTTGCCTATCGCTGCGGCGTGTTTAATCTGGGTGGCGAAGGGCAGTTCATCATGGGTTCCATCGCCACCTGCTGGGTGGCTACCACCTGGGGCATGGAAGGTCCGGGGGCTATGCTGCTGTGCCTGCTGTTTGGCGCACTGGCTGGTGGTATCTGGGGTGCCATTCCCGGCTTTTTGAAAATTACCCGAGGCCTCAACGAGATGATCGTCTCCATCATGCTAAACTACATAGCGACGCTGTTTATGGGTCTTCTATACACCAGTGTTCTGCGGGACGGCAATGTCCCCCAGACTGCCGCCGTGCCGGATGCCACCCAGCTGCAGCGGATCGTCCCCAATCTCCGAGTGACATGGGGCATCGTCATTGCGTTGGCCGTAGCCGCGGTGGTGCAGTATTTCCTGTTCAGCACCTCCAAGGGATTTCAGCTGCGGGCGGTTGGCCTGAACATGACGGCAGCCCGATTCAACGGCTTTGACGTTAATAAAATTATTCTATTCAGCTTTGTGATCTCCGGCGCCATTGCTGGTCTGGGTGGCAGTGTGGAGCTGCTGGGCACGCAGTACCGCCTGATCAGCGGTTACGCTGTGGGCTATGGCTTTGACGGTGTTGCCATGGCGCTGATCGCTCAGCTGAATCCGGTGGCAACGGTGATTGTAGCTTACTTTTTCGCCGTTTTGCGCACCGGCGCCAACACCATGCAGGCCGGCACCGGGGTCCCCACCTCGGTCATCGACATTATTCAGGCGCTGGTGATTGTACTGGCAGTGGCAGGCTTTGCGCTGGTAAAGCTGCCTCAGATCCGTCAGTGGCTGGTAAGCCGCACCGGAAAGAGCAAGAAGGAGGAGAAGTAAATGAATATTACAGAACTGCTCCTCTCCACTGTCCGAATGGCCACCCCCATTTTGCTGGTGGCATTGGCAGAACTGTATTCTGAACGGGCGGGGCTGGTCAATATCGGTTTGGACGGCATTATGTCCTTCGGCGCACTGACGGGTTTTATGGTCTGCTTTCTTACCGGCAGCCCGTATCTTGGAATTCTGGCAGGCGCCTGCGGAGGCATTCTCGTCAACATGATTTATGCCTACTGCACCATTTCTCTATGTGCGGAGCAGATTGTCTACGGCATGGCCGTCAATATCTTCGCCCCCGCCGTGGCCTCATTTATCTACCGGATTTACTTCGGAGTCAGCTCTACACTGGCACAGGGATCGCTGATGAAAACCATCGCCGTTCCCGGCCTTAAGAACCTCCCCTTCCTTGGCAAGTTGCTTTTCGACCAGACCCCCATGGTATACTTTGCCTATCTGATGGTGGCGGTCACCGCTGTCTTTTTCAACCGCACAAAGGCGGGCCTGAACTACAAGGCTGTGGGCGAGTATCCCAAGGCGGCGGAAACACTGGGCATCAACGTCATTCGCCAGAAATACTTGGCCTGCATCATCTGCGGCGCACTGGCAGGCATCGGTGGCGCCTATCTGACCACCTGCTATGTCAACACTTACTCCGACGGTGTGGTGGCCGGGCGCGGTTTCATCGCCCTGTCCGCCGTGATTTTCGGCCGTTGGAGTTCCGGCGGCGTGCTGCTGGCCTGCCTGCTGTTCGGCTTCTGCGACGCATTGCAGTTGCGGCTCCAGATCATGAGTACCGCTACCCCCTATCAGATGTTCCAGATGATTCCCTATGTCTGCACGCTGGTGGCTCTGGCGGTGTTCGGCATCAAGAAGGCCGGACCCAAGGCCAACGGCAAACCCTATATGCGTGAGGAGCGCTAATCGTTCATAAGGCGAAAGTCTTTATGATAGCATTCAAAATCTAAGGAGGAACATGAAATGAAGAAACTCTTCGCACTCGTTCTGGCGTTGTCCATGTCGCTGTCCCTTGCCGCCTGCGGCTCCAGCGGCACGGCCGCACCCGCTGCGTCCGGCAGCACAGCAGCATCCGCATCCGGCAGTACCGCTAGCTCATCCGGTTACAAGGTGGCCATGGTCTGTGACTCCAGTATCTCCGACGGCGGCTGGGGTGCGGCCTGCTACAACGCCATGGTGGCTGCCGCAAAAGATTTGGGCTGGGAAACGCAGTATTCCGACTCTGTGGCACAGTCCGACTATGCCAGCTCAATCTCCAGCTACTGCGATCTGGGCTACAACATGATTTTCCTGCCCGGAAACCAGTATTCCGACGCTACCGTGCAGGTGGCCAAGGACTATCCCGACATCTGCTTCGCCGTTTTGAACGGAGCTGAATCTCTCCCCACCGACAATATCACCAGCATCCTGCCCAACGCCGATGAAATCGGCTATATGGCAGGAGCACTGGCCGGTCTGATGACCAAGACCAACGTGCTGGGCTTCATCGGCGGCATGGAAATCGACACCACCAAGGCAAAGCTGGCTGGCTACGAGGCCGCCGCAAAGGCTGTGAACCCCAATATCACCGTTCTGTCTGCCTATGCAGGCTCCTTCGACGATACCGCCAAGGGCATGGAGCTGGCCAACGGCATGATCGCCAAGAGTGCAGATGTTTTCTTCGGCGATGCCTCCGCTGTGGACTCTGGTGCCCGTCAAGCCATCGACACCGCCAACGGCAGCGGTGAGATCAAAATTTTCGACATCGGCCAGCCAGCAGATCTGCTGGGTCAGAACCCCTGCGTCGTCTGCTCCGTGGTCACCGACAATGCCGGCATGTTGAAGCTGGCCATGCAGGATGTTGAGGCTGGTTCCTTCGGCAACAAGACCATTTACGGCTCCTTTGAAAATGGCTGCCTAAGTGTTGGTGCTTTCAACGATGATCTGGTTCCCGCTGATGTCCAAACCGCTTATCAGGGCTTCATAGACCAAATGGCTGCCGGCACCTTCCCCGGCTGATTTTAAATCGAAAGAGCAGGCTGTCCGGGTTACCCGGACAGCCTGCTTCTTGTATAGCAAAACTACTGCTTTCATTCTTGTACAGGTAGTCCGTTGCTGTTTCGCAGTTAAAAAACACGGAAACTAGCGCCGGAAACGGCGCATTTCTTTTTATATTGCTGAAAATGCAGAATTTATTTGCTTTTTATTTAACACTCCTGTAAAATATCAGTTTAATTAAGGTACTACCTTGAAGTAGCACCAATTAGAGGAGAGGGTACTGGAAAATGAAAATAGTGAAAAAGATGCTGTCTTTTGTTCTGGCTCTAGCAATGCTGATGGTCATGACCACAGCCGTTGCCGCAGAAACAGCAAGCAAGACCGGCCCCAGCGATGTGACAGAGAATTCCTCTTTTTCAACAGCCATTCAGTTTGTCTGGGAACGGGGATACATGAACGGATACGGAGACGGAACCTTTCGCGCCGGAAATACGGTGATCCGAGCCCAACTGTTTCAGACGCTTTACAATATGCAGAGGACTCCTTCCGTTTCGGACATGACGTCTTTTCAGGATGTCGCAGCAAACGCATGGTATGCCTCCGCTGCCGCGTGGTCTAAAGGCACTGGCCTGACACAGGGTACGTCCGCGGGTTTCTCTGCAAATACAAAACTCAATCGTCAGCAGCTTGTCAAGGTGATGTGCGCTTATGCGGAGCTGACCGGTCAAACCCTGCAGGGGGGAGATTTGTCTGTGTATAAGGATGTGGATCGGGTGGCTTCCTATGCGCTGCCCTATATGAAGATGGCCGTGGGTTCTGGGATTATCAACGGCAATGGGAACAAGCTGAATCCTACCGGCGCGGTGACACGCGGTCAGCTGGCTCAGATCCTCTATAACTATTTCAGCAAAGCGGAAGCTACCTATGACAATGCCAAGCGCCCGCTGCTGCTGGAAGGCGCCATGGGAATTGAAACGACCACAATGATCGAAGCTCTCACCGACCCAGCGGAATACACGCTGGGCCAGTATGATTATGTGGCCGGCACATACTGCGGCTACCCCGTGGTAATCTGCCGCACCGAACAGGGCGAGGCCAATGCAGCTGCCTCCACGGCGCTGGCTATGGAATTTTTCAATCCTGTTGCCGTCATCAACCAGGGTACCTCTGGCGGACATGACCCGGCTCTGCATACCTATGACATCGTCATCGGCAAACAGTCCTTTGACGGCAGCGCCTGGAAATCCGGCGCATCCGCCAAAGGAGCCGGCGTGGACTACAAAGACATCGAAATGCAGGGCGTCTACGCCTATGACAAGACCGCCGGCGAATTTGTGCAGCAGGTCTACTACGATGCCGACGCCACGTTGCTGGCTGCCGCCAATGCCGTCAAGAGCACCTATACCCAGGGCAGTGTTGTAAATGGTATCATTGATTCCTGCGATGCCTGGAACAATCAGGTTGACCGCATGCTGTATTTTTACGAAACTTTCGGCTCATCCTGCGAGGAAATGGAAACCAATGCCGTTGCCCAGGTCTGCAAAACCTATGACATTCCGTTTTTAGGCATCCGCATTCTGTCCAATACCGGGATCTATGGCGAGAGCTTTAACTGGAAAACCGGTGCGGCCTGCCAGAACTACGTTCTCAATGTGGGGAAACAGTATATCACTTCCTATCTAAACAGCGCCCCCAGTTCTGTGACCGCCAACAGTAAAAAGACCTCTCTGAATACCCAGAGCTATGATAAAACACAGCGGCCCATCCTGCTGGAAGGCGCCATGGATATTGAGACCACCACTATGATCAGCGCCCTAAGTAATCCTGTTTCTTACAAGCTGGGCCAGTGGGATTATGTGGCTGGCACCTTCAATGGCTATCCTGTGGTGGTCTGCCGCACGGAACAGGGCCTGGCTAACACCGGTGCCTCTACGGCGCTGGCCATGGAATTTTTCAATCCCTCTGCGGTGATCGATCAGGGCACCTCCGGCGGTCACGATCCAGCCCTGCACACCTATGACATTGTTCTGGGTAAGCGGACCGTCAACTACTGTGCCTGGAAAACCGCTGCCTCCGCCAAGGGTGCGGGTGTGGACTACACCGCCTTTGAAATGAACGGCGTCTATGCCTATGACAGAGATGAAGCCACCTTTACACAGTCTGTCTATCATTATGCCGATACTGCCCTGCTGAAGGCTGCCAACGCTGTCAAGAGCGGCTACACCGGCGGCTCCGTGGTGGAAGGTACCATCGGCACCTCCAACGAATGGAACAACCAAATTGATCGGATGCTTTATCTGAACAAGACGGTCGGAACCTCCTGCGAGGAAATGGAAACCGATGCCGCCGCGCAGATTTGCCAGACATACAGCGTTCCGTATCTGGGCGTGCGTATTTTGTCCAACACCGGTATTTACGCAGAAGGCTTCGACTGGAAAACCGGTGCAGCCTGCCAGAACTATGTGCTCAGCGTTGCCGGACAGTACATCAGCAATCTTAGATAACTTCCGAATAAGTGTGCGGCCAGCGCCTTTTGAGCGCCGGCCGCACACTTGTTTAATATCTGCCAAACGATGGAATCTCATTGCAGTGCATGACCGTTTTGGTAAAATAGGCGCAGGGGAAAGCCGGAAGTGGTCTAAAAGCTTGCACAAAACTTTTTAGTTTGTCAGACGCTAGACCAGTGGGGTATGTGAAGACGCCCTTGCTGACAATTTGTCTTAACTGGAACTAACTGTGCCGAACTGAGCCAGTGCAAAATGTTAAAAGAGGCTTGAAACCAGCGGCTCATTCTGTTGCAGTTAATTCCAGTTAAGACAATTTCTATTTGACGTGCAGGGGGTCACAGGTTCGAGTCCTGTATCGTCCACCAAAAAATCCTTAGAGCCGCAATGGTTCTAAGGATTTTTTATCCACTTTTTCTACTGTAGCATATCGTGACGAACATTCCTATTGACAAAGTTTTTCGGGTTCAGGTCACAGGCTAAGTTTCCCTATCAGTTGCAACAACATACTGAAACAAAAACCTATGGACATCATATGGCTAAAAGTCCAGCGCCTGCCGAGCGTTGAATCCCTGCTCCCGAAAGGCAGAGTGTAAAAAGTCGATATGCTTCGGTGTCATCTTGATGAGATGCATGGGGGAAGGCAGTTTCTTGAGTACCTGCAACGGTATCTTTTTAAAAGTAGCCGCCTTAAGATATTCATTGCAGAATGGCTCAACAATCTCTGCCATGCCGGTCACCTGCATACCGTCTAGTTTTCCAAAGCCGTCATATGGATCATAAATTGCCAAACAGACATTTTCATTTCTTTCCAATGCAAAAAATTTTAATCCGCCCTCAGAAAACATCCAGAATGAACTGTCATGATAGGAATACTCAATGGGCGTGCAACGCACGAATGTCCCGGATCCAGTAGCCAGCGCACAAGTATTGTTGGACTGGATATACTCTTCCATGGCCGCGAGCAACGCTTCGCGGCTCAGTTTTTTTCCTATTGCATCTTTCTTCTGCCAATACTCAATAGCTTCTTTATATTCTTCATGCGTCATTATGACACCTCCATGAAACGATTTTTACCGGACAAAAATAAACATAATGGAAAGTTTTTGGTATGGAATAAATATAATGGGAAATTCATAGCTTGCTCATTAAACTAAATCGCCTTCGGCCATGGTATTGACCGTGGTTTCAGATTCTGACGCTGTTTGATGCGCAGATTCCAAGAACGCGAGCGGTATTGGTGGTCTCTCAAGTTCTGTATTTTGCAAATGGTGTTGGGATTGCAGGCTCATCATCAAAACTACCAATGTCCTTCTGCATCCAAATGATTCCATGCCATGTTTTGTGTTTATAGCCCATATGCGCAAAGTGTGCGGCTTTGTGAAAACCAAGGGAACGGTGCAGCATAAGGCTGGGCTCATTGGATTCGACGATTACGCCATATACGGACTTAAAACCCTGGCCTTTTAGCATCTCCAGCATCTTACTATAGAGCGCTGAACCGATGCCGCAGCGCCGGGGTGTGTCAGGGGCAAGACAGATGGTCGCCTCCACATTCCACTGATACGCGTCGTGGAGACGGAGCTGTGAGCCGTACGTGAATCCAATCACTTTGCCGTCACATTCCGCCACAAGAAACGGATACATTTTTTCTGTCATTTCTATCTTCTGCGCATAATCGTTTACGCTGGGGTTGACTGTGGAAAACGTAATTGTAGTGTTTTCCACATAATAGCCGTAAATGTCATGTACTGCCTCTGCGTCTCTGTTTTCAGCGATGCGTATTGTGTACTCCATTTTTCTTATTTCTCCCTTCCAAAAAACAGAGTCCTCCGCGCTTATCGATCATAAACATTAAGCGAAGCTCATGTGGGTACCTTTGAGAGGCCAAATGGAGTGAGGCTTCTCCTATGGATAATGTTCAGATGCACATCCATACTATTAAAGCACCCATTTGAGTTTAACTATAGTCCGTTAGGAGAGATTCAAAATGAATATGGGCTTCGATGCCGTTTATTACGAACCAGATGCTCTGAACTATAAATTAGGAAAGTTGCTTCAGACCAAATATGCAGACTTGCCTTGGATGGAAATTGAGAATCACAACTTCATACCTGAACTAACGGCAGCAGACAACCGGGATTTTCCAAGGCTAAAAAGTCATCTTATCATTGGAGTTAGAAAGACACACAAATACGTACCAAACCACAAGGTCTCTGACTGGCTAGTGCCATATACATCCTCCGGCTGCAGAGCGATGTGTCTGTATTGTTATCTGGTTTGTAATTACAACAAATGTGCTTATCTCCGCCTGTTTGTCAACCGCGATCAAATGCTGGACAGGCTCATTAAAAAAGCGAATGCCGCTTCCGTTCCACAAACCTTTGAAATTGGCAGCAACAGCGATTTAGTATTAGAAAACACAATAACCGATAATTTGTGCTATACAATTGAACGCTTTGGGCAAGAAGGTCGCGGGCACTTAACGTTTCCAACGAAATTTGATATGGTCAATCCGTTACTAAATCTTGATCACAGAGGCAAGGTAATATTTCGTATGAGCGTAAATCCGCAGGATATCATACGTCGCATAGAACTTGGCACTTCACCATTACACGCGCGAATTCAAGCGCTTAACAATATGGCGAATGCAGGATATCCAGTGGGGCTGCTGATAGCCCCCGTAATTTTGCTTCCTGATTGGGAACGTCTATATAGTGAATTGATCGAACAGCTTGCTGATGAACTCAGTGAAACCGTCAAGAAAACCGGATTTATTGAGATTATACTGATGACCTATAGCTTTGTGCAAAATGCGATCAATACCGAAGCGTTTCCCGGAGCCGTACAGCTTTTAAACCGGGGGACTATGACTGGGCGCGGACGTGGAAAATATTGCTACCGAAATGATATACGATTTGAGGCCGACTCCTTTTTACGCCAAAAGCTGTCAAACCAATTAGGAACGATGCCAATTGTTTATATTTCTTAGTTGTTATGAGTTGATGATAATATAGCGAAAGAACACTGGCGAAGAGGCTTGGAATCCATAGCATATTAGGTTGATAGCATTGAACTATTTGTCTCTAATAAAGGCAAGCTTACTACACGTTCAATATCTGAGAAACTTATGCGATCAAAGAGAATTCTATACTTCGATGCTCCTATTGATTTTCCAGTTCTTCGCGGATTCTTCGGTACTGGATAATTGGTCCATCTCTGGGAAGAAATTTTTCCTGTGATGTGTACGCAGATGCTTTCGGCTTTTGCGTGATTACTACACGCATGTCCTGGTGCTCAACAATTCGGTTACCAAATTTCCCGAAGTAAGCAATGAGACCATCCAGTGATTTGGAAAGAGAAATTTTAGATATGCGGGTTTTATGACACATTTCGCAGCTGTTTTGGAATTTTGTCCCATATCTAGTTCATTGTTGGCGCTTGTGACAAGACCGCCGCTGGCGAATAAAAACCGCGCCGTGCTACACAAAATGATGAAAGATTTTTAAAAGAAAACGCAAAAGCGGAGATGTCTATGCTGGAAGAACTTCTGATAAAATTTTGTTCACCCACTCTGGCCGGGTTAAAAACCGGGAGTCTTATTTCCTGCCCCTATTTTTCCAAGGAGGACACCATTCGTGAGATACGCCTGCTTAACCAGACTTTCATACCAAAAGGACTGTTCGCGCTTCCCCTGCGGTATTTCAACGGGCGCGTGTTGATTTATCTTTTCCGACCAGCGCAGCTGAGACGGGATCTATCCAACATTGATGCCGGCAGAGTGTTGTCGGCGAGTGGGTATCAAAACACAGAACCAGAACATTGTCTCTCAGAGCTGAAACGAAGGCTGAACAGCTGCGGGAGCTTTCCTCATGAAATCGGGTTGTTTCTCGGTTATCCGCCGGAGGATGTACGAGGATTTATTGAGAATCGGGCCAGGAATTTTAAGTGCATCGGCTGCTGGAAGGTATATGGAGACGAGCGAGAGGCAAAAAAACGTTTCGCGATGTATAAAAAATGCACAGATGTTTATTGCCGCTGTTGGGAGAATGGCAGGTCGATAACACAGCTTACTGTGCCTGCTCTGCAACCATCATAACTTTCTATGATGGGAGTCGCTTATCAAGTTGGAGGTCCTAACATCACTTTTCTTCAAAAGTTATAACGCAAGCAAGACTTTTTTTACGAAAATATCAGCGATATCCGGATCAAATTGAGTTCCCTTATTACTCAGGATTTCATTCACAGCCACATTTGCAGGCAGCGCTTTTCGGTATGCCCGATCCTGTGTCATGGCATCGTAAGCATCTACAACCGTGATAATGCGCGAGATCAATGGGATATCCGTCCCTGACAAGCCGAGCGGATATCCGCTGCCATCCCAGTGTTCATGGTGGCATAGTATGTACTCAGCAATGTGGCTAAGTTCTGATGTAGAATTCGCAATTCTATAACCGACTTCAGGGTGCTTTTTAATCTCCCGCCATTCTGCATCGCTAAGCCTGCCTGCTTTGGTAAGTATATTTTTGTCAATGCTGATTTTTCCGACATCGTGCAGCATGGCAACCAGTTCAAGTTCATCAAGTTCATTCTCGGAAAGCCCCATTGCCTCACCAAGCTTTTTTGACAGTTTGGCAAGTCTTTCTGCATGTTCTTCGGTCTCATTGCTTTTTTCGAACATTGTCGTTTTAATGTAAGACAGATAGTCACTGCGCAGACTCTTTTGCACCAGAAGCTTTCTCCTGTACATCAGATCTTCTGCCAATATCATTGCCCTATCCAACGAATCGGACGGTTCGCTTTTTGTCGCATATCCCAGTGCAATGTCAATATAGATATCATTGTGCTCTTCCCGGCGCTTTTCTTCGCACATAGCCCGGATACGGTCTACAACCCCTTTAACTGCCTGCTCGTCGGCGTTGGGCATCAGAATGGAAAATTCATCGCCGCCCGTTCTGGCAACGATATCACCTTTTCGAACGCACTGCTCCAGGATATTTGCAATTTCCCGGAGCAGCATATCGCCTTTCGTGTGTCCAAAGGCATCATTAACCAGCTTCATTCCGTTGACGTCTCCTACGATGACGGAGAGAGGAAGATGTTCGGGGTGATCGAGAGAAATCACAACTTCGTCAAAATAGGTGCGGTTGTATATTCCGGTCATAGTATCATGATAACTGATATATTGGACCTTTTCTTCTCTGTGTTTGCGTTCTGTTATGTCCCGACTAATTCCAATCAATCCGATGATATTGCCCTCATAATCATGATAGGGCGTTTTTAATGTCTCAAGGACCACTTTTTTGCCGCCCGGATATGTGACATTTACCTCGTTTTTTCTGGATGCATTTTTACCCACCATTTCCATATCCATCTTTACGAAGACTTCAGCTTCCTCGGCTGGAAAGAGGTCTCTGTCTGTGTGACCAATAATATCCTGTTCCTGTTTCCCGGCGAATGACTCAAAGGCCGCATTGCAGCCCAAATAGACACCGTTTTTATCTTTATAAAATATCAGATCGGGAATTGTATCAATCAGGGATTTTAACAGTGCCTGCTTTTCGTTGTAGTCCTGACAAAGTTTCTTAAATAGCTCGTTTGACTTGTTCAATTCCGCATTGGCTTTTTGCAGAGCTTCTTTTCCATCGATTACCTCCTTTAGCGCAGGGTATGTCAATGCATAAATTAGGATAGAAGTAGCAAATACATAGAAAAACCCTTTGGCGATGGAATAGAAAAGCACCAGAGACTGCTCAGAAAAACTTAACTGGACAAATTTGTCCGAAAAGAAAATCCACGCGCAGCCAATGATAAAATATATGACTGTGATCTTTAACGATTTGCCTTGTGCAGCACTATTTTTCATATTGATCACCATACTCCTTTCCATCTAAGAGATTAATGGGACACCTTCTGCTACTGTCCATTGATACTTTTGAGATGTTCAAAGCTACATGTTATGGTATTTACTTACCGTTCGACGAACTGCTGATTATTACTATAACATATAATAGTCAACTACTAGCATATACCAGAATATTACAGATTTCAACTTTAAAAGGAAATCCCCATGAGAGGATAAGATCCCATGGGGCAAATATCACCAGATCGACGCATGGTTGTTTTCCGCTGTGGCCATCAGCTGCGGCGGTATTTTTTTAGCAGTTCCCGGCAGGCTGTTGGTTCCATGATCCAGGTATGCTGCAAACGGAGCGCAGCGACGCAAAACAGCCCCAACCGATGAGGTCAGGGCTGTTTCCTCGGAGATTTTACAATACATAGCTGTGAGACCTTGGATAGAAGAGCACCATTCTTACGAATGGACTAAATTAATAGCTTACTTTGTCACGTTCTCAACAAACCTTAAGTAGCATGACCGCGACTTGTGCGCGGGTAGCGGGGGTGTTCGGGTTCAGATATTCGTTGCTTCCATCCACAATTCCGGTACCGCATGTCCAATGGAGAGCCAAAAAAGCGTAATCCGGGATAGAAAGTGCGTCTTTATAAGATGGAATATTTATGTCCTCGCCGATCGAAACGTCAAAACATTTATACGTTGCTCAGAAAAAACCTTGAGCGTGTCTCCCAAACTGAGATTCGAAATACCGATCGTCGCCGTGCCTGATGTATTGGTAGGCTGCGCGATCCCCATAATACTTGATGTCATTGCTACTGTCGAGGATGACCGCTGATATGTATTCGTTCGTTCCCACCGTTGCGCCGCAACACGCAATGGTCACGGTGTTGCCATCAACCGCCGCCGCCGCGGCGGTAAAGCTTCTGTTGCTATCTATAAGCGTCAGCTTCCATTCTATGGGGGTAGTGACTGTGGTACACGTAATCCTGGTCGAGGCCGCCGCTGTAAGAGGTGACGCTGTCAACTAAGCCCTCATTGAAGGGCGGGCGTAGCCACCACCAACCAGCGCTGCCCGATTGACCCGTGATGTATTTTGCTTTCATTATTGTAAACCTTATACCATGTGCAAAGTCAAGCGTCATTTGTCTTGTTCCTCTGAACGATAGGAGACAAGTCCCCGATTGATATGCAGCAGCGCGTGATCCAAGTCTGCGTCCCAACCATTCATTTCTAGCAATTCCTGCTGCCAGAAGAAGCGTAATGTATTGGGAAAGCTCACGGAAAGATTGCGGCTGAGTGGAAAAGTTTTGGTCAAAAATGTCTCATAATAACCTTTACAAACGAAAAAGGGACTGCTATTCTAGGGTAATCGCGCTGATTTCTAAAACTGTGATGGAATCGATACGAGAGTTTTGATTGAATCCGTTTGTTTCTGGCTTTCGTCTGAAAGATTCATAGGGGCGTCCGACGGTTTTGTCGCTTACATGTTCTTATGCTAGACCTTAGGACGACGCAGTACCGCACAGAAACCAACTGAGTAAAACACTGTAAAGGAATTTGTCTATGGAACTAATTGTCTCTCTTTCTATTTTTGTTATTGTAATGGCGCTTGTAATGAGCGAAGTAGTAAACCGAACCATTGCTGCCATGGCAGGCGCTTGTGTTATTCTTCTGCTGGGGATCATGACATTCGATCAAGCTCTGAGCTATATCGACTTTAATACGCTGGGTGTACTTGTCGGTATGATGATTATCGTCGGCATTGTGAAAAACACGGGCATCTTTGAGTACCTCGCTATTTATGCGTCCAAAAAAGTGAAGGGTGATCCGTGGAAAATTATTCTCAGCCTGAGTATTATTACCGCTGTTACCTCGGCATTTCTGGATAACGTCACTACCGTTTTGTTAATTGTTCCGATGACATTTGTGATTACAGACACGCTGAACTTAGAACCCCTGCCGTTCCTGATTCCAGAAATCATGGCCTCCAATATGGGTGGTACAGCGACGCTGATTGGCGATCCCCCAAACATCATGATCGGCAGCGCCACCAATTTGGGCTTTTTGGATTTTATTATGAATCTGGGCCCGATCATCGCCATTGTTTTTGCTGTGACGTTTTTAATTTTTAAAGTTCTGTTTCGGAAGCAGCTTGTCCTTAGCCCGGAAAGAGAGCGGGAGATTTTACAGTTTGATGAGAAAAAGGCGATTAAGGATCCGGTTCTGCTGAAAAAATCTCTGATTGTGTTGGGAATTGTCATTTTGGGCTTTTCCTTCCACGAGCAACTGAATTATCCTTCCGCCCTGGTTGCACTGAGTGGCGCGGCGCTTCTTCTCCTGTTGAGCCGGGAGAGTATTGACGAAGTTTTCTCGAATGTGGAATGGCCGACCCTGTTTTTTTTCGGCAGTCTTTTTATCCTGGTCGGTGCGTTGGAGAAAGTCGGTTTAATCAATGATCTTGCTTCGATACTGGTGGCGCTGACAAAGGATAATTTGCTGCTGACCGGAATTATTTTGATTTGGTTTTCCGCTCTGGCCTCGTCCGTTCTGGATAATATTCCTTTTGTGGCAACACTGATTCCCTTGATCAAAGCCATCGGTGCAAATAGCGGCATGGACATAACGCCGCTTTGGTGGGCCATTTCCCTGGGCGCATGCCTCGGCGGCAACGGCACGCTGATCGGTGCTTCCGCCAATGTAATTGTTGCCGGTCTGGCGGAAAAGCACGGCCACAGGTTGACTTTTAGAAAATACTTGAAGTACGGACTTCCTCTGATGCTTTTATCAATTTTTCTATCAAGTATCTATCTAATTGTATTTTATCTGATATAATAATGCCGGGAGGTGTAACTCATGAACAATCTATCTGCAAATCTGGCGGAAGTTGATATGCAGCTGACGCAGATGGGCGCCAAAGTAACCAACCTACATGGTCTTGTTAGTTTTATTCACTTTAATCTAGATCAAATAGAACTTTTCTATGTATACAATATTAATTCCAAAAATCAGTATTTTTTGCAAATGGTAAAGCCCTTTTCCACGGGCGCGGGTGTCTTTTCTAAACCGCAAGATATTGTGCAGTACATTAAAGACGACTTGAAGCAATTTAAAAATGCAAGCAATAGCAATGTATTTCCGGAGTTTACGAGTGTCAATCAGGCCCTATGTTCCACGATTCAGAGCGTTAAGGATGTTTTTATGACGTATAACGTGCCCCAGGATAAAATGCTGCAGATCAAGGGGAAAATTGATGAAATCTCTGCACTGCTGGACGACATCAGACATACCAGCGCCGTCCTCTAAACGGTATCAAGTTACGCAATAAGCCCGGGGAAGTTTAACTCTTTCGGCACGAAATATCTTCCATGAACAGGAAGTCCCGGAATACAAGAGGGTACACCAGATTTACGGTGTGCCCTCTTTTTATGTAAAAATCAACATGATTCAAGATGGCGACTACGCGATCATGTTGCTGCCGATGGATATTAGTTAAGGAGGAGAACAATGGAAACAGGGCCCTGTTACCTCTGCCACCGTGGCTTATCCCCGGAGGTTACGGGCGGGCAGATGAAAATACTCCAGTGTGAAGTGGATAAATGTCTGCGCGGCCAGCGACAGATCCTTTTGGGCGGAAAACAGAATCCCCAGTTTGCGATAGTATCGGGGCAGCAGCGGCAGATACTTCAGGTGCGGTTTTCTCTGCTCAATCATCAGCTCCGGCAGAATACTGACTCCGATGTGATGCTCCACCATGGACATGATGGCATAGTCATTCCGAGAGGAAAAGAGAATGTCCGGGGCAACGCCATTTTCACGCAGCATATCCGTTGTGCTGTAGTCATAGCTGGGCTCCGAGAGAATGAATGGCTGCCCGGTCAGATTTTCCAGCGGGTAAGCCGTCAGTGTGGGGTCCAGCGGATAGTCCGCAGGAAAAATCGCAACAAACTCATCCGTTTTTAAGGGAATAAATTCGGCGGTCTGATTTTTCAACGGATTGCAAAACGCAAAATCTACCTGCTGCTCTTGGATCCACTTGTGGAGTTCGGCCGTGCCGCCCTCTTTCAGGCTGATGGCGATGTTTGGATGCGCATGCTTGAAGCTGCCCACGATCTGCGGCAGCCAGTTCACGGCGATACTGGAAAAGGCTCCAATGGTCAGTGAGCCCACCTCCAGCCCCTGTACATCGTAAAGTAACTGCTCTAACTCCTCGTTTGCGTTTAGTACCTTCCGCACCCGTTGCAGAATGTCCATGCCGATGGGTGTCACATGAACACCGTATCGGTCCCGCACCAGCAGCCGGACATTCAGATCGTCCTCCAGCCGTTTCATGGAATGGCTGATGCCGGACTGGGTATAGCCGGTCATCTCGGCCACCCGTGAAATATTACCGGATTCCGCAACCATAGCAAATAATTTATATACATTCAAATCCATTTTTCGTACCCCCTCTTCCGCGCTTTCAGATATGAATCTTATTTCTAACAAAAAGAAAAGTCTGTCGCTTTACAAATATCTGTGAGATTAGTATAGTGGAAATGATGGAAGAAATCAACAAAAACTCAAATAAATTACAGACGATAATTAGTAAATCGCACAACAAAGTCGGAGGGGGACAGTGGAATGGAGCAAGTATTTACCTATCCGTTGAAGCAGCATGTCGGTGCGCCTGCTGAGCCGATTGTTCAAACGGGCGACACAGTTTTGCGGGGACAAATGATTGCCCGCATACCCGCGGACGCACTGAGTGCAAATTTGTTTTCCAGCGTATCAGGCACCGTGCGGGAAGTTTCCGACAGCTGGATCCAGGTCACCGCAGGTGAGCGGCAGACAGATGATTATGTCAAACTAATCTCGAAGGAACCGCTGGAGCTGATCCGGGAATCCGGAATCGTTGGTTTAGGCGGCGCAGGTTTCCCGACCTATGCCAAACTGAAGACGCCGTTTCAGGACGGTAAGGGCGTCGTTATTGTGAATGCGGCAGAGTGTGAGCCGATCCTGAGCCATAATATCGATTCCATCGAAAAAGACGCCGCCCGATTGGTGCGCGGTCTCCACATCATAATGGATGTAGTGCATGCGAGCCGGGGCATCATCGCCATCAAGGATATTCATGACACAGCCATTCAACGGTTGCAGGCAGCCATAGACAATCCCCGGATCACGATCGGACATCTGCCCAATATGTATCCGATGGGTGAGGAGCGGGCAATCGTGCGGGAGACGCTGGACATCCTGCTGGGTGTGGATCAGCTGCCCATGGCCGCCGACGCCATCGTAGTCAACGCAGAGACTGTTTGCAGAGTTCGGGATGCCGTGGATCTGCGAAAGCCCATGATCGATAAGGACATGACTGTGGCGGGCAAGCTGCGGGACGGCATGATCAAAATTTTCCACGATGTACCGCTGGGCCTTCCGGTCAGCGCTGTGTTTGAAAAGGCCGGCGGCATTGGTCCGGAATACGGCGAGATCATCATGGGCGGCCCCTTCACCGGAAAGCGGACCACGCTGGAATCTCCCATTCTCAAAACCACCGGTGGCCTGATTGCGGCGGAAGTGTTTTGGCCCGGGCCTGAAAAGCTGGGTCTTTTGGTCTGTGCCTGCGGAGGCAACCGGGAGCGGCTGGAGCAAATCGCCGCAAGCATGGGTTCGACTGTGGTGGATGTGCAGTATTGCAAGCAGGCGCAGACCATGAACAACGGTGTGCTGAAATGTGAAAATCCGGGACATTGCCCGGGGCAGGTGCAGAAGGTCATGGCGCTGAAAAAAGCCGGCGCGCAGGCGCTGCTGATCAGCAACTGCACGGATTGCACCAATACGGTCATGTCCTGCGCACCGCAGCTGAAGCTGCCGGTGTTCCATTGCACGGACGGCGCCCTGCGCGCGGTCAACCACAAGCTGATCCGGAGAATCAAGGCGGACTAAGCCTTTACAGCTCCCTTTCGGGGCTGTGGAGATATAGAACAAAAAAGGAGTGTGGTAGCAAATGTCAATTACTCAGGAAACACTGCAGAAGCATCTGAAAGACCCTGCTATCTTCTGCTGTCGCAGAGAAAAGGGACTCGTGATCGGTGCGGCGGATCTGGAAGATCCGGGCCTGTTTGACGACATGGTGGAAGCAGGTCTGCTGAATCTCACCAGCGATGGTCTGACGATCGAGCAGGTCATTGGCAGAACCTTGAAGACGGATATGGAAGCGCTGACGCCCATCACCAAGGAAGTTCTGGATTCAGTCAATGCAGTTGAGACTGTGGCGGCACCCGCCCCCGCAGCAGCTGAGAAAAAAGCGCCTGTGGCATCTGCCAAAACAAGCGTGGGAGGTAACGGAATGATTCATGTAGAAATCAACAAGCTGGAAGGTCTTTCCCTGGATATCCCTGCCGGCGTAGCGCTGGGGGGCTATGCTCCCGCAGCGGCAGCCGATGAGAAGACCGGCGAGAAGAAAGTGATCCGGAAACTGGTCAAGCGCCACATCAAGATCTCAGAGGCCGAGATCGGCAAAGAGACGTCCATCAAGGACGGCAAGATCACGATCGACAAGGACATCGTGAACAGTGCCGTCAAGGAAGATCCCCTCTGCGTCAGCCTTGCGCTGGATGTAATCCATCCCGACGAGCGCCACATCTATACCGAGACGATCATGGATATCTGCCCCATTGCCACCAAGGTCGAGGGCGAACTCGGCGAGGGCGTCACCAAAGTGGCTGACGGCGTCGTGTTCATGCTGACCGGCGTGGACGAAGATGGTGTGCAGGTGCATGAGTTCGGTTCCTCCGAAGGCTATCTGGACGAAAAGATGTTCTTTGGTCATCCCGGCTGCGCGGATGCAAACGACATCATTATTCGCTGTCATGCCGTGGTCAAGAGACTGACCGGCATGACCCGTCCCGGCCCCTTTGCCGCTCACAAGTGCCAGGATTACATCGTTCAAGCGTTGCGCGAAGAGTTGAAGAAGTATGACGGCGAAATCGTGCGGGAAGAAGTCTGCGAAGACGTCCGCCGCAAGGGCAATCCCCGTGTTGTTCTGGTCAAGGAAATTATGGGACAGGGCGCTATGCACGACAACATTCTCTGCCCCAATGAACCCTGCGGCGTCCTGGGCGGTCAGAAGAATGTCGACTGCGGCAATGTCCCTGTGATCATGACCCCGAATCAGGTGCGCGACGGTTCCATTCATGCGTTGACCTGCATCGGCCCGGCTACCAAGGAGATGACCCGTCACTACATCCGTGAGCCTCTGGTGGAAGGCCTTGCGGACGATCCCGAGCTGGATTTGATCGGCGTCGTGTTCGTTGGTTCTCCTCAGGTCAACGATGAAAAGATGTGGGTTTCCGAGCGGCTTGGCACCATGCTGGAAGGTCTGGACATTGCCGGCTGCATCATTACAACCGAAGGCTTTGGCAACAATCACATTGATTTTATCCAGCACATCGGCCAAGCCGGCAAGCGCGGCATTCCAGTTGTCGGCGTCTCCTATTGCGCTTATCAGGGCCAGCTGGTCGTCGGCAACAAGTACGCAAGCGCCATGGTCGAAGAGAACATGGACAAGGGCGGCTTTGAAAACAACATTGCCGGCTGTTCCTGCGTAACCAAGGAAGTCGCTGCGCGCGCCATCCAGATGCTGAAGAACAAAATGTCCGGCGTGGAAGTGCAGGCCGCCCCGAAAAAGTGGACTCATGATGTGATCAACGCCAACAACAAGCTGATGGGTCTGCCCGAGACCGTCCTGGTGGACAGCGGGACGCTTCATTAATGGACACTCCCAGCTATCAGATTCAACCTGCCTCTATGGGCGGTCTGATAAACGAGATTCTCGACGATTCGATTAAGATCAATCTGCGCGGTCGGCTGGGTGTCTTCTATGTCAAAAAGGACCTGTTTGAACACGGTGAACAGGTTCAGCCCGGACAGGATGTGGAATTTTACTTCAGCTATATCTGGATTGTAACCGATAAGCTGGATTATGATCTTTCGGAATTGATCGGCAATCATGAAATTCAGCCCTGCCTTACGGGAGGCAGCATCATTGAAGTGAACGATACAGCGGCAAAGATATTGATCGACAGTGATTTGGGAACAGTTGCGGTCCCGAGACGCTGGCTGTTTACCGATGTGCCGCTGGAAGTCGGTCAGAATGTTGAATTCTATCTGAGCCGTATGCAGGTGAGGACGGAGAACGGCGCAGCGGCGCAGCAGGCCTGACCGGGTACAGCAACTCCGCATCACACGCATACGAAATAATAACGAAGAGGAGAATATTCCATGAAATTAACCACATTGGAAGGAATGCGTTCCGAGATTTTTGTCCCGGATACCCCGAAGCCTGTGTTCACGGAACTGAAGAAGCCCCTGAGTGAGTGTAAGGTCGCGTTTATCACGGCCGGCGGCATCCACAAAAAGGATCAGACTCCCTTTAATACCTCCGGTGACTTTTCCTATCGTACCCTGAGGTTTGATACCCCGTCTTCCCAGCTGATGGTGACGCATGGCGGTTTTGATAACTCCGACATCAACAAGGACGTCAACGCCATGTTCCCGATCGACCGTCTGCATGAGCTTGTGAAGGCCGGCTTTATCGGCTCTTTGCCCGAAGAGACCTATACCTTCATGGGCGGCGGCGGCAACGTGGAGAAGTTCCGCGGCGAAACCGGTCCCGAGATTGCCAAGAAGCTGGCCGCTCAGGGCGTGGATATTGTCCTTTGCACCGGCGGCTGCGGCACCTGCCATCGTTCCGCCACCATCGTCACCCGCTGCTGCGAGGAAGCCGGTATGAGCTGCTGCGTGATCGCAGCACTGCCTCCCATTGCCCGCCAGCAGGGTGCCCCCCGGATCACTGCGCCTCATGTGCCCATCGGCTCCAACGCCGGCGAGCCCAACAACCCCGTGATGCAGACGGCTATTCTGAAGGAAACCCTGGAGTGGGTCAGAGACTGCCCGAGCTACAACGGCCTGAAGGTGCTGCCCTATGAGTACAGACACAACGTCTAATTATTAAAACCTTTGAAAACGGGAGGACGCAAAAAATTATTTGCGCCCTCCCGCTGCCTTTCGGTCAATACTTGAATAAAGTGGGGGAATGAATGATGGGACTCGGACCAAGTATTAAGATGACGACGCTGCATCATTTTCGCTGCCCGGTTTCGCTGGCACTTCAGAAGGAAAAGGATATGGAGTTCAATGGAATCATTATCAACGGTGTTTCCGAGGGCTTTGATGAAAAGGTGTTTACGGCGGAGAGAACGGGATACATTGCCGAGTGTATGCGCGCGGACGGCGCAATCGTCGCAATCGACGGTTGGGGAAACCACCACATTGACTTTGTCAATGTGATTGAACAGTTGGGTCTGAAGGGTATCCCCGCCATCGGCCTCAGCTATATCGGCCAGCAGGGGCGTCTGGTGTGTACGAATCCCTATGTGGACACCGTCGTCGATTTTAACAAGAACAGCTCCGGGTATGAATCCTGCATCGTAGGCGACAACAATCTGACGGATTACGACGCGATGAAGGCGGTCGCCCTGTTAAAGAGCAAAATGAACAAATGGGGCAAAAAGGAGCTGGCGGAGCTTCCCGGGGAAACAGTACTCCGGAGGCTGACCCAAAAGAAATACGCGATTCACAAGGTCGAGTTCGGGGACAGGACAACGGTCTCCCGCGGTGTTTTGACTCTACGCAAGGGCATGGAGGAACGAATTCTGGAAGCCACGACGCGGATCAAGAGCATGACAGTACAGATTGTCCAGCCGGGCGAGCACAACTTTTTCGTAAACTCGAATCTGGACTATATGCCCATCGCCTGCAAAACCCGCGGCAGTCTTGGCGAGGGAGAGACGAATCTGCTCACCGGCGTCACCGTCATGCTGACAGGCGTGGAGGATGTCAGCGGCTTTCAGCCCTCCAACATCGGCTCCTCTGAGGGAATTCTCGAAAAACGGGTCAAGCTGAATCAGGCGGGCACTCCGGCTGATTCGGATGTGATCCTGCACATTGATTTCCTGTTTGAGGAAGGTGAGGGCCGCACCGCCAAGGGGATTCAGGCCGCTCATCAGGCTGCCGACCAACTGCTCAATGAGATCCGCGGCGCGATGCAGCAGCTGGACGATATGCCCTATACCAAGGAGGAGTTCTGCGATGTTGCCAGACCCGGCCGGCGGAAGGTGATTCTGGTCAAGGTTGTCTCTGGCCTCGGCAATATGTACGACACCTCCGTGTTTCCGGAGCAGCCCGGCGGCTATATCGGCTCCCGCCTTTTAATGAGCACGCGGAACATGACGGTGGTCATTACGCCCAATCAGTGCATGGATGGTGCGATCCACTCGCTGCTTTAAACAAAGGGTGGTGATGAAGTCTCGCCGTGTTTTGATTCTGGTCGCTGTGTTACATGTATATTACAAATCGGAAAATTGATTGCATACACCAAAGAAACCTGCTACAATCCAAAATGAACAGAAAAAGGGGTCTATTCGGTTCCCGGAGCAGATACGGGACCGGCTAGCCACGGTATGTGCGCCGGGTGACGAGAGACCTCCTTGGATGTTCAAAACAAAATGCCGTGTATGCTTCGAAACGGGTACATATTACCGAATGGTAAAGGTCATGTAACGCAGTAAAAGCGGCAAATTTTAAAGGAGGAAAATCCATGAAGAAGTTCCTTTCTCTGGTTCTGGCTCTGGTTATGACCATGTCTCTGGTCACCATCGGCGCCGGCGCTACCGATTACAAGAATCTCACCGACAAGGACGAGATTCAGTATTCGGAAGCAGTCGCAGTTCTCAACAAGCTGGGTATTATCACCGGCTATGAGGACGGTTCCTTTAAGCCCACCGGGGCTCTGACCCGCGGCGCCGCCGCCAAGATCATCGTTTCTCTGATGATCGGTCCCTCTGCCGCTTCCAACCTGACGGTTGCCGCCGCTCCTTACAAGGACGTGCCCGTGACCAACACCTTTGCTGCCGTCATCAGCTATTGCAAGACTGCTGGTTACATCAGCGGCTACACCGACGGAACCTTCCGTCCCACCGGCGCTCTGACCGGCTACGCTTTCAGCAAGATGCTGCTGGGCGCTCTGGGTTACAGCAGCTCTGTCGAGGGCTTCACCGGATCCGGCTGGACCATGAACGTTGCCAAGATCGGCAATGTCGCCGGTCTGTTCAAGGACATTACCAGCTTCTCTGGCAATGCCGGCGTGGATCGTCAGACCGCTTGCCAGCTGGCTCTGAACACCCTGAAGGGCACAGAGGTCGAGTATGTTGGCAACACTGTCAGCGTTTCCGGCAAAGACATGAACGTGGTTGTTGGCAACAACAAGTACTCCAAGGTTGAGAACCTGAAGGCCAACGACTATCGCGGCAGTGCCACCGGCGATGAGCTCATGCAGTTCTGCGAGGAGCACTTCAGCGATCTGAAGCTGACCACCACTACCTCCACTTCTGACGACTTCCAGCGTCCTTCTAACTCCTGGAGCTACAAGAACGTTACGGTCGGCACTTATGCCAAGACTCCCGCCTATGTCTACACCAAGGGTGTTGGCGATACCAAGAACAGCGAGAACGAGAACGCTGTTGCTCTGGGCCTGAAGGGCTTCACTTTCAAAAATGGCTCCGACGATTTTGTTAACGCCGCCATCAACGGTACCTATGTTGGCGCTGCTGGCACTGACGCTACCAAGGATGGCTTCAAGGTTAGCTCTTTCCTGGAGCTGACCAACCTGACTGCCAACGGCCGTGTTGTCGAGGTCTATACCTCTGACGAGAATGCCGATCAGATCACCGACATCGTGGTCATCGACACCTTCATGACCAAGGTTAACAGCATCAACACTTCTTCTCAGACAGTTACCCTGAAGCTGGTTGGCGGCAAGACCGCTACCGGTGCTGATGCTTCTACCACTACCTACACCGTCAAGGATGCCGACAACGACAACTACGCCGCTCTCGCCAAGATGGCTAAGGACGACTATGTTATGATCACCGTTGCTGGTACCACGGTTGAGTCCATCAAGACTCCCACCGTCGTCACCGGCAAGATTTCCGCTGTTGCCGTGAAGAGCGATGCAGTCACTCCTAACGGCGTGACGGTGAGCGGCACTGCTTACAAGCTGACCAACACCTTCTCTTCCAAGGATCAGTTGGTCAAGGGCAGCGTCAGCACCACCGTGAGCTCCACCGCTTATGTTGACACCTATGGTTACGTCATCTACATGAAGGACATGACCGCTTCTGTTAACTACATCCTGGTCAAGTCTCTGTATTCCTCCATGGTTGACGGCAAGATCGTTACCATCGCCAATGGCTATGCCATGGACGGCAGCGCTCTGTCCCTGAACATCGGCTCCAATGCTACTCCTGTCACCACCGCTGCCGGTGCTGACAAGGCTGCCGCAGCGGAGAAGGTCGTGTATGGCTACACCACCAAGGACACCAAGAACAATGCTGAGTACGTGCTGCAGGATGCCACTGTGACTGCTGCAAAGCTGACCAAAACCGACGCCGATTTCACTCTGAATGCTGGCGTTTCTGTCATTGGCACCACCTACTTCGCTTCTGACGTGAAGTTTGTGTTCGCTTCCTTGGATAGCAGCAATGACATCACCGGTGTTACCGTGAAGGACGGCGTTCAGAAGATCACCACTGAAGCTCAGGCTTACTACACTCTGAACAGCGATGGCCGTATCGACAATGTCATCGTTCTGAACGATTCCGACGTTGCCACCGGCGCCGATGTTCTGTTCGTCAACAAGCAGCTGACTCAGACCACCAACGCTGCCGGCAAGACCGCTTACACCTATGAGGTCTACAAGGACGGCGCGAAGCTGGATACTGCTATCCTGTCCAAGGATAACATCAGCAACAAGACCTTCGTTACCTACGCGGTGGATGCTACCACCAACGAGTACACCCTGAAGGCCTATGCTCCTCTGGTTTCTGAGAACAAGACCACCTCTGTGGCAACTGGTGTGGTTACCGCCAGAAACGGCAGCTACATCCAGATCGACGGTGCTACCACGGTGAACTATAACACCGCTAACGCTCAGATCATTGACCTGACCGACTACAACCTCACCACTCTGGATGAAATCGTAGCCAAGGGTCTGGGTCACGTTCAGGTTTCCTTCGTGTACAACAACGGAACCGGTTCTGAGAAGGGCACTGTCTCTTATCTGTTCGTTGTCTCTGCTGACTACACCGTTCTGACCTACGCCAACGCGAACTTCAAGGTGTACACCGACGTAGCTTGCGCACATGAAGTTGCTACCGGAACATCTTTCGTCCCCGGTACCGTGCTGTATGTTGCATCCACCAGCACCGCAGCTGACGCCAGCGAGCTGACCTCTGCCAACGCTGGCTTCAATGCCACTGCTGTTACTCCCGCTGTGGATACCACCTCTGCTGCAGTGTACGAGTACACCGTGCAGGCTGCTGATGCCACTCTGGTTTGCGCGCAGGCCTAATCTCTCCTGAGATTAGCAATCTATCGAAAACACATCTGTGTTGAGATAACAAAACCCCCGCTCCGAAAGGAGCGGGGGTTTTGCGCACAGATCCGGCAAAATTCCCACGGAATTTACTAAAAGGGCAACCTTCAAATCAGTAAAGCTTTGCAGTCGAGCGGAGTATTCGGGGATCAGGGATAGAAACCAGTTCTTTGCGCGATGGAGCCGGCCCGGTTCCTTTCGCGAAGCGCTGGTCGGCCACGGCCGCTTCCTTTGCGATACGCTCTTATAAGTCATGCGCCAAGCAACCTCTATTTTTGATGGACGGAACAGCTTGCCATTCCGCCTGCACATGGGTATGCTCCAAGAAAACCGTTAGATTTTTCCAATACGGGAAGTGGGCATAAATTAACGAAATTTTAACGTATTTTAGAAGGTCTCTAATAACATCTGAATTATTTCTGAAGGTTTCTGAACGCCATATCCTTGAAAAACCTGCTATGATTTTAACAGACACCTAATAAGCCGCTGGAGCGGCAAAAAAAGGAGTGTGTGTATTTATGGCAACGTTTCTCATTGGACTATTGATCCTCGTGGGAGGAGCAGCGGCCTATGGCCGTTTCTGCGAGAGGATCTTTGGCCCAGACGGGCGTGAGACGCCCGCCTATTCCAAGCAGGACGGCGTTGACTACGTTCCGATGAAAGAATGGAAAAACAGTCTGATCAACCTGCTGAACATCGCCGGCACCGGCCCCATCATCGGGCCCATTCAGGGCATTTTGTTCGGGCCCATCGCATTTTTGACCATCCCCATCGGCAACGTCATCGGCGGCGCTATGCACGATTACTTTTCCGGCATGATCTGCCTGCGCGACGGCGGAAGCCAGATGCCCGACATGATCCGCAAGTACAGCAACAAGGGAATTTACGGCATCTATCAGGTCTTTGTCAGCGTGCTTTTGCTGCTGGTGGGCGCGGTGTTCATCTATACCCCCGGCGACATCGCCGCCAAGCAGGTTTTCGGCTTTGACGGCGCTGCAACCTCCGTTTCCACCTGGGTTATCTACGGCGTCATCTTTGCCTATTACCTGATCGCCACCGTCTTCCCCATCGACAAGATTATCGGCAAGATCTATCCCGTTTTTGGCGCCATCTTGCTGTTCTCCGCGGTGGGTGTGTTTATTGGCCTGTTTGTAAAGGGTTTTCCCCTGATGAACGTGTGGGACGACTGGAACGGCGGCCTGATTGCCTACGGCGACTATTTTGGTGAGAACCACTTTATCCCCATCTTCTTCATCACCGTGGCCTGCGGTATCCTCTCTGGCTTCCATTCCACCCAGACGGCCATCATTTCCCGCACGGTGAAGAGCGAGAAGCAGGGCCGCATGACCTTCTACAACATGATGATCCTCGAGGGCTTCATCGCCATGGTCTGGGCTGCGGGCGCCATGGGTGTCTATAATCTGGGCCTACAGGAGGCCAATCCCTCCCTGGCCACCGATACCATCGGCATTGTATGCAAGAACCTGTTGGGCAACGGCGGCGGCTTGATCGCCCTGCTGGGCGTCATCGTTCTGCCCATCACCTCAGGCGATACGGCCCTGCGGGCTCTGCGTCTGACCATTGCGGATTCCTTCCATCTGGATCAGAGTTCCAACGGCAAGCGCCTGTCACTGGCTGGCATTATCTTTGCGCTGGTGGCTGTGATTCTGGTGTTCGCCAAATCGAATCCCACCGGTTTCAGCACCCTGTGGCGTTACTTCGCATGGTCCAACCAGACGCTTTCTCTGTTCGCCTTCTTGGCCATTACCATCTGGATGTTTGAAAACGGCAAGGCCAAATTCGCCTGGGTTCCGCTGATCCCCGGCGCATTCTATGCCTTTATCACCGTCACATACATCATGAACGCCAAGATCGGTTTCCATATTCCGTGGACCGGCGCCTACATCATCGGTATCTGCGCTGCTGTGGCCTACGTGGCTGCGATCCTCTGGTACGGACGCCGCAGAGCGGCTGACAGCACCCTGAAGGCGAAGCATTAAGATTACGCTCCTCTAACTTTTTTGGTTTGCCGCAGCAGGATGCGGTGAGTCCATACAGAAAGCAGGACCGCGGCGAAAGCTGCGGTCCTGCTTTATCGTACGGCAAAATAGTCGGGAATTTTTCGTAAGAATGCCTATCCGGAGTCCAAAGCTTTGGAAGTACTGCGTATTGAAATTTTCTTCCAGCAACCGTATAATTACGTAAAGGACAAACGAGCGCAACTTTGTGCCCGCATCAAGCACACATTTTACTTTCGGCGAACTGCGGACAGGACCCGTCATGCGGACGCGCAGAACGGAAGAGGCGCGCCGGTATTTCCCATGCCCGTCATTGGTCCCAAAATAATCGTACAGGAGGGAAACATCATGCTGACTTTGGAAATGATTCAGGCTGCTCAGGCCGCGCTGAGGGGCGTAGCCCGGGTGACGCCGCTGAATCCCGCGAAAAAGCTGGGGAAAAACGTATACATTAAGTCTGAAAATCTTCAGCTTACCGGTGCGTTCAAGCTGAGGGGCGCATACAATAAAATCCGCTCCTTGACCCCGGAGGAGCGGGAGCGCGGCGTCATCGCCTGCTCCGCCGGGAACCATGCNCANGGGATTGCCCTATCTGCCACAAAACTTGGCATCAAGTCCATTATCTGCATGCCCGCCGGTGCTCCCATCAGTAAGGTAGAGGCCACCCGGAACTATGGCGCGGAGGTGGTTCTGGTTCCCGGCGTGTATGACGACGCGGCGGCGGAGGCTGCCCGGCTCACGGAGGAGAAGGGTTATACCTTCGCCCATCCCTTCAACGACGAGCTGGTGATGGCCGGACAGGGAACCATCGGTTTGGAAATTCTGGAACAGCTGCCGGAGGTGGAGCAGGTGGTGATCCCCATCGGCGGCGGCGGCCTGATCGGCGGCGTGGCCTGCGCCATCAAAAGCCTGAAGCCCAACTGTCGGGTGGTGGGCGTTCAGGCGTCCGGCGCGGCCAGCATGTATATCTCTCAAAAGCAGGGACACCCGGTAGAGCTGTCCGGCGTTTCCACCATTGCCGACGGCATCGCCGTGAAAAAGCCAGGGAATCTGACCTTTGAACTGTGCGCAAAATATGTGGACGAAATCGTCACCGTGAAGGACGATGAGATTGCTACCGCGATTTTGGCGCTGATGGAGGATCAGAAGACCGTGGCCGAGGGCGCGGGAGCCACACCGGTGGCTGCCGTCATGTTCGGCAAGGTGGACGTGACCGACAAGAAGACCGTGTGTCTTGTCTCCGGCGGAAATGTGGATGTGACCACGCTGTCCCGCATCATCACGAAGGGCTTGTCAAAATCGGGCCGCATCGCCGAGTTCTCCGCAAAAATCGCGGATAAGCCGGGCAGCCTATTGGGACTTCTCCAGATCGTGGCCAACACCGGGGCCAATATTCTCAGTGTCAACCATGCGCGGGAGGATAAGCACTCCGATGTGGGGGCTTGTATCGTGTCCATGGTGCTGGAGACTCGGAATCCCCAGCATGTGGACGATATTGAGCGGGAATTGAGCTCCAACGGTTATGAGCTGCTGTTCAAGTAGACCGGATAAGAAAACCCGCACCGATGATACCCAGGAGTGGGGGACACGATTTGTGGTGCCCCCACTTCTGTGTAGCTGAGCTTTTTAGGGGTCTCATCGAAAGCACTCTCCCATGACGGAAGGACAAGCATTTGGGGGAGGTAACGCACGTGCGCTCGTCATTGTTTTTTCGCTGAACGCCGCGGAATTATTTTTGCGTATACAACCGAAAAACAGCCCATTTGACTATCTTGTGTTTTTTCTTGCAATGTGTTACGATGACAACATATTAGCACACAACCCGATCCACTGCCAGCTTGAATCAGGGGATGGTGAAATGGAACATTCGGATATGCTGGAATCCTGCGTTTTTGATCTTTTGTGCAACGCGTCCGAGAAGCTGTACATGGTCTTGGCTGATCTGAAACACGACTGCTCCAGATGGTCCCCCGCCGCAGTGAGTTACTTCGGTCTTCCGGGCGAGTACATTGAGAATACGGTGCAAGTCTGGACTTCCTATGTTCATCCGGACGACCGCCCAATCTTTTTGAAGGACATCGGAAGAGTCCTGACCGGCGAATCCAAGCGATTCGACTGCGAATACCGCGCCCGCAACGCCAGCGGAGAATACGTGTGGGTCAGCTGCAAGGGAACCGCCGAAAGCAATCCGGACGGTTCCCCCGGCCTGTTTGTCGGAATGATGACCAACCTGGGCGGTATTTCCGTATTTGACCCCGTTTCCGGGCTGCTCAGCGCCTCTGAATTTCAAAAGGGCTTCCACAAGGAGCTCTCCCTTGGGCGGCGGGGCATGCTGCTTTTGTTTGGCATTGACGACTTCAAGCGGATCAACGATATGTACGGCTTCGTTTTTGGCGATCAGTTGCTGTGTGCGCTGGGGCAGCAGATGCAGAAGCTTCAGGGCTGCACCTTCTATCGGATGGACGGGGACAAGTTTGCCTGTGTTGTTTCGGGAGATGACGGAAAAGAGGCTGCTAGGATTTTTTCCAGAGTCCGGGATATTGCCCATGCTCTCCCCCTCGCTGATAAAACGGCGTTTGGGATTTCCATTTCCTGCGGTGCGGTGCTCTATCCGACTTGCGGGGAAAAAGTCGAGGCCCTGCGCGCAAAAGCGGAATATGCGCTGGAACAGGCAAAAAGGAACGGACACGACAACATGGCCGACTATTCGGAGAATCTCCATCAAAAATCCATGGATCTTTTTCGTTTGCAGGAAGCTCTTTTTAAAGCAATTTACAACAATTTTGAGGGATTTTCCCTACATTATCAGCCGCTGATCTGCGAGTCGGACGGAACGGTCTTCGGGGCTGAGGCGCTGCTGCGCTTTTCCGCTCCGAATCTGCCGCATGTCACTCCGGCGGACTTTATCCCCGTGCTGGAGGACAGCGGCTCCATCAATGAGGTCGGCGCTTGGGTCATACGAACCGCGCTGCGTCAGGCCGCCGAGTGGAGAAAGCTGCTTCCCGGCTTTACCGTTTCCGTCAATGTTTCTTATCTGCAAATGCGGAGGCCCGGGTTTCGGGACATGGTGCTTCGGGAGCTGGAGCGGAGCGGTGTGCCGGCCGACGGGTTGATTCTGGAGCTTACGGAGAGCTGCCGGGCAACAGCTTACGATCAATTGCAGACAGACTTCCAATTTTTTGCGGAACACAGGATCAAGCTGGCGCTGGACGATTTCGGCACCGGGTACGCCTCCATTGCCATGCTGCGGGAGCTGACACCGCCGTGGATCAAGATCGATCATACCTTTGTCGCCTCCATCAAGGATAGCAGTCTGGATCAGGCCATTATGGAGTACATTCTTCAGCTGTGCGGCCAGGCCGGAATCCAGGTCTGCGTCGAGGGAATCGAAACATTCGATATCCGGAGGACCGTCTGCCGGTACCACCCGGAGCTGCTTCAGGGCTACTACTTTTCAAAACCCATGCCGGCCACCGAGTTTGAGACCTGTTACATCCCCCGGAGCTGATGGGGAATCGTTCTCTCCAGGTTCTTCCGGAGTACCAGAATAGCGGCATTGGGGAGATCATCTTTCGCGGCAGCGCCAGCCAAATAAAAGCCCAGCAAAAGCCGACACATACGTCGTCCTTTGCTGGGCTTTCCTGTTTGTCCGATATATATATATCACAAGGTGGAATTCAGTCAATTGCGGAAATTTAATGGAGGTGCTGAAGCTGTTTATCGATTGGACCGCCGCCAGATCTTTTGCTGCTCAGCGGCGGCAATCAGTTTCTCCCGGAAGTCCGGGTGGGCGATGGAAACCAGCATTTCCGCCCGCTCCCAGGTGGAGCGTCCCGCCAGATTCACCGCGCCGAACTCCGTGACGATGTAGTAGGCCTGACTGCGGGGGTCGGTCACGATGTCCCCGCCGAAGTGGGGCAGGATGCGGGAATGACGAACGCCGGACTTATCCATATACGACGAAGTCATGCAGATGAACGCCTTGCCGCCGCAGGACATCGCCGCGCCGGTGAGATAATCCAGCTGGCCGCCGGTGCCGCTGATTTGTCGGAGCCCCGCGCTTTCGGCACAGACCTGCCCGTAGAGGTCCACGGCGATGCAGCTGTTGATAGAGATCATGTCGTCCATTCGCGCGATGGTCTCCGGCGCGTTGACGTATTCCAGCGGAGCCACCACCACGCCGGGGTTCTCATTTACCCAGTCATACAGGGACTGAGAGCCGAACACGATGCCGGTCATGCCCTTGTTGCGGTGGATGGCGCAGCGGGCGCCTGTGAGCTTGCCGGCGCGAAACAGCTCGTAGTAAGCGTCGCCGCACAGCTCCGTGTGCATTCCCAAATCCTTCAGATCAGACTGAGCCAGCAGCGATCCCACCACGTTGGGCATTCCCCCAATGCCCAATTGCAGCGTGGCGCCGGAGGGAATCTGCGGCACGATCAGCTCCGCGATCTTTACATCCTCCTCCGTGGGCTTGGTGATGGGGAACTGGAGCAGGGGAGCGTGTTCGCCCTCCACCACACAGTCCACCTCCGAAATGTGGATGGACTCGTCAAATCCGCCGTAGATGCGGGGCAGATGCTCGTTGACCTCCAAAATGACGAGATCCGCCTTTTCGAGAATTCCCCGCGCCACGCCCGTGGCGCAGGAGAGGTTGAAGTACCCATGCTTATCCATGGGCGGCACGCTCATCATGGCCACATTTACCGTCAGAAAGTGACGGTAATAGGAAACTACGTTCCGAAAAATCATGGGAATATAGTTGCACAGGCCTTTGTCGCAGAGTTTGCGTTCGTAGGCGGAGCAGTGCCATGTGTTGTAGAAAAAGTGCTCCCGGGAGGGGTCGCATTCCGCCACTTGAATGGGGGAGAAAATCAAATTCCCCCGTATTTTTACATCCGTCAGCTCGTCTCTGCGCGCGGCCAGCGCCGCGTCCAGCAGTATGGGAAAGCACATAGTTGTGGTATAGTCCACCCAGTCGCCGGACCTGACGGCTTGAACCGCCTCCGCCGGTGTGCGCAGTTTTGCCTGATATTCCTCATAAATGTCCATGTCAGTTACCTTCCTTTCCTGCGGCGGCCAGTCCGGAACGGAAGGCCTTTGATTTGTGTACTATCATATCGCCTTTTGCCGGGAAAAGTCAAGAAGGGCCTTGTGTTGTTGAAATGAGGTGCGGAGAAATCACCCCGCCTGAGTTCGGACCAAAAGGCAAAAACCACCGCCTGGGCGGCGGTTTATTTGTAGTACGCTACCAGAAGATCCACGACCATCCCATAGCTTTTCATACCGTTTTCGTCGCCATAGCTTTTCAGAAGACGGTCATAGACCTTATTGGAGACCTTTTTGGCAGTGGAGTTGCGGAACTGCGCCCAGTATGCGTTGTTGTTCTGAAGATCCGCCCGGATGTTTTCGGGAAGACCGTCATAAATCTCCTGCCAGCGGTCGCGGTCCGCGCTGTACAGCGCGTTGCCCAAGTATACATAGCCAAGAAGCCACCCGGAATAGGCGTAATCCGACAGATTGCAGGTGGTGGAGGCCAGGACGGCAATGAAGTTGCACTCCTGCTCCGAGGCGATGCCCCGCTGATGAGCCAGCTCGTGGGCGATGGTGGATGGCAGAAAGACGGCGGGGCTGTCCACATTGACGTTGCTCTCGCCGGTCAGTGGGCAGTAGACCCCGGTGAAATCCAACAGGCTCATCACGCGGGAGAAGTAGACGGCTTTTGGCGGTTGATCGTCAAAAGCAAGAAAAGGAAACCGCTTTGAAACCGCACCGTAAACCTGAGTGCTCTGCGTCAGAATGTCCGCCCGGGAGACGGCGAAAAGGCCATTTTTGTCCCGCGCCACCTGGCCTTCCGTCTCCGCCAGCCGGTCCGCGAAGTACTGCGTCACAGAAGTCAGATCGCTGAGTGTCACGTCCTCTGCGTAAATTCCGGACCGGGCCTGAAATCCGTCGGCCTCGTATTGGACACCCCAGAGCCAGCAGAAAGCGCCCCAAATGGTCAGCCCGGTACACACCGCGCCGAGAAGGATGCTGTAAATCCGGTGGCTTCTTTGTTTCCCCGCCCGAATGACGGCGACAATCCCAACCATCAGGTACGCCGCGATAAACACCAACAGCGCAATGCACAGAACCTCCATCACGGAAAAGCGCACGCGATAGCTGAGAGTCCCCAATGCCCGACGAAAGGGATTGGAGACGCGCTGCGTCAGCGCGGTCATCCAGACCCCGTTTTTTTGGACGGCGAGAAAAACTCCCAGAATCGCCAGCTCCACCAGCAACCAGATATGAAGTTTCCTGTGCCTCAGAAAAAACACGTTCATATTTTCACTCCGCCGCCAGAAGCTGGCGGGTGTAGTCCTGCTGCGGGTGGTTAAAAATCTCCTCCACCGTCCCCTGTTCCACAATCCGGCCGGATTTCATCACCAATACCCGATGGCACAGCTGATAGACGACGTTCAAATCGTGAGAGATGAAGAGATAGCTGAGCCCAAGCTCCTGATTCAGCTTTTTGAGGAGCTGAAGAATCTGCGCTTGAATCGTCACGTCCAGAGCGGAAACCGGCTCGTCGGCCACCAGAAATTTTGGCCGCTGGATCAGCGCCGCGGCAATGGATACCCGCTGACGCTGCCCGCCGGAGAGCTCCGCGGGCTTTGCGTCCAGCACCTCCTCCGGCAGCTCCACCCGGTCCAAAATATCCCGTACCCGGCGCTTCCGCTCCGGACCGTCATATTTGCCGAAAATCCGCAGCGGTTCCTCCAGAATCCACGATACGGGATAGGCGGGATTCAGCGAGCTGTAAGGGTCCTGAAAGATCATCTGGGGCCGTTTGGTGTGGTGGACAATCTCGCCGGAATCGGGTTTAATCATGCCCAGAATTGCCTTTGCAAGGGTGGATTTCCCCGTCCCGGATTCTCCCACCAGACCGAGAATTTCCCCTTCACGGACGTCGAAGGTCACATCCCGCAGAACCTCCTGCCGGACAGTCTTTCCAAATAGTCCGCTCCCCGCCCGGTAACCGCAAGTGAGATGGCGGACGGACAAGGCCAGTTCATCGGTCATAACACGGCCCCTTTCTGTCAAAATGCACGTCTTTTAAAATACAAAATGCGATATTTTTAAAAAATATCGCGAAATGTAATCAAAAATTTCCCCTTTTACGGGTGGGAATGGCGGCAACCAGCTTTTTTGTATAAGGATGCTGCGGGTTGGCGTAAACCTCCTCGGTCGCTCCGGTCTCCACGATGACGCCGGTCTGCATCACTGCCACGCGGGAGCTGAGCTTGCGGACCACGTTCAGATTATGGGAGATGAACAGCATGGACATGCCGTATTCCCGGTTCAGCTTTTTTAAAAGCTCCAGGATCTGGGCCTGAATCGTCACGTCCAGCGCAGTGGTGGGCTCATCCAGCAGCAGAAGCTTCGGATGTGTCACCGCGGCGGCGGCGATCATAGCCCGCTGGAGCATTCCGCCGGACAGCTCGTGGGGATACTTGTCATAGAGCGTTTCCGGCTCCGGCAGCTCCACCGCCGTCATGGCGGCGAGGGCGCGGGCGCGGCGCTCCGCTTTCGTCAGGTCGGTGTGGAGGTACAGGCACTCCTCCACCTGCCTCCCCACCTTCATCAGTGGGTCCAGGCTGGACTGGGGCTCCTGAAAGACCACGCCGATCTCCCGGCCTTGGATTTTCCGCAGGGCGGAGCGGTCCGCGTGAAGCAGGTCCGCGCCGTCCAGCAAAACGTCCCCGGAGTAATCGCACTGCTTCCGGGGCAGAAGGCCTGCCACCGACATGGCGGTGACGGATTTTCCGGAGCCGGATTCACCCACAAGACCCAGAATCTCCCCGTCAGCAATGGAGAGGGAGACACCGGACACCGCCTCGCGGCGGCGGCTGTGAAATTTCACATGGAGGTTGCGGATCTCAAGCATTTCGCTCCCCCTTTCCGCCTTGAAGCCCCTCTCCGATCAGACCCACTCCGAAAATCAGTCCCACAATCACTCCGCCGGAGCAAAGGGCGTACCACGGGGCGGAGGCCAGCATCCCCTGCGCCTCGGATAAAAGCGCACCGAGAGAGGCGTCGGGCGGCTGACCGCAAAGGCCCAAAAAGCTCATGGACGCCTCAGCCAGCACCGCATTGTTAAAGCCGATGGTGACGGCAGGCAAAAGGACGTGGAGCGTGTTGGGAAGGATATGGACAAAGAGAATACGGGCGGGCGTTGCCCCCATGAGCCGGGCGCTTTGAACGAAGCTCGCGTCCCGCAGGGAGCTGAATGCCGTCCGGGCGATGCGGGCGAAGCTGGGAATGAACACGATGCCCAGAACCAGCAGAACCTGGTACTTCCCGGAGCCAAAAACAGTGACGCACACCAGCGCCAGAAGAATGCTGGGGAAGGCGGTGATGGTGTCGTTGAACCGCATGAGCAGCTCGTCCACCGCGCCGCCGAAATAACCAGTGAGAGCACCGATCAAGGTACCGCATACCGCGCCGATGACAACCGTGCCCACGGCTACCAGAGCCGTGACACCGGCCCCCTTGAGAACGCGGCTGAAGATATCCCGGCCGAAATTGTCCGTTCCAAAGAGGTGGGCGAAAGACGGCCCCATCAACTTTTCGCTGCCGCTCATGGCAGTGGGGTCATAAGGCGTCCACACCGCGCCCAGCAGGATCAAGGCCAGCAAAATGCCAGTGATGATGCAGCCCGCAAGGAAACAGCCGTTTCGATGGTCCAGCACGGCCTTTTTGAGCGTTTTCATATCCGCGCACCTCCAAGCCGTGGGTCAATGCAACGGTTCACAAGGTCCGCGACGGTGTTTGCCAGAACCACCCAGAACGCCAGTACGACCACGATGGCCTGTACTGTGGGATAATCCCGGCTTCCAATCGACGTCAGCAGCAGCCGACCAAGTCCGGGCAGGTTGAACACCTGCTCCACCACGATGCTGGCTGCCACAATCTCGGCCATGGTCTGGGCCAGAAAGGTCACCACGGGCACCAGTGAGTTTTTCAGCACGTGGCGGTACAGAACCCCGGGGCGGTCATTGCCCCGGGCGATGGCGGTGCGGACATAGTCCTTGTCCATCTCCGTCAGCACGGTGCTGCGGAGCATCCGCACGGTCTGAGCGATGCGGGGTATGGCAATGGCAGTAGCGGGGAACAACAGATACCAGAGGGAGCCGCCCACGTTTACGGCAAAACCGGGGAACGCGCCGTGGCGGAACCAGTGGAGTGAGATACTGAACAGCCACGTCAGCAGGATGCCTATAAAAAAGGGGGGCAGAGCCATAAGAAATTGATTGACCACTGTATGGACCGCGCTCCGGACCCCGCTGCCGTACCGGACGGAGCGAAGCCCCAGCGGCAGCGCCAGCAGCACCGTCAGGGCGAAGGTTAGCAGGCTCAGCACCAGCGTCACCGGCAAACGGGCAGCCAGCAGGTCCGCAACCGGCCCGCCGGAGTAGGACTCTCCCAGGTCGCCGGTTACAAATCCAACCAGCCAGCTGCCGTATTGGATGAGAAAGGGGCGGTCCAGCCCCATCTCATGCCGCAGCGCCGCCACCTTTTCCAGCGTGGCCTCGGTGCCCAGCAGGTTGGTGGCGGGGTCCCCCGCCACCACCTGAAACGCCGCAAAAGCCAGAAAGGAGACGGCGACCATAGTCAACAACAGCATAAAAAACTTTTTCACTGCGTATTTCACGGTCATCGCCTCCTTTCTATATCTAGGCGTTTGAAATTCGAGTCTGTTTATCCGGCCTTCACGCCGGACAGGTCCATCACGTAAATGGGATAGAACTGATAGCCGGTGAGGCCGCTACGGATGGCCACCAGATCGCCCAGGTCCTGAAGATATACGTTGGCGGCGTTCTCCGTCAGGTTTTTCTCCATCTGCTTGTAGAGAGCCACCTGCGCTGCATCGTCACCGGCGGCAATGCCCAGCTGGGTCTTCTGGAACAGAGCGTCATAGTCCGCGTTGCTGTAGTTGGTAAAGTTTTTGCCGTAGGTGGAGGTAAACCGCTCCAACATGGCCCGGGCAGTCATGCTGCTGGCATCCACGCCCACCACCGTGGACTGATAATCCCGGTCGGTATAGACCCGGCTGACCCAGGTGTTCCAGTCCACCGGTTCGATCTGCGCATTGACGCCGACGGCCTTCAGCTGTTCCACCAGCACCTGAGCGGTGTCAACGTGGGGCTGGTAGTTGGAAGGGACGGTGATGCTTAGGTCAAAGCCGTTGGGATACCCGGCCTCCGCCAGAAGGGATTTGGCCTTTTGGATATCCTGGGTATAATAGTTGGTGAGGGAGTCGTCAAAATATTTAGTGAAGGCGGGGTACATGCTGGACCCCAGGGCGGTGCCGGTACCATCGGTGGCGAGATCGATGACCTGCTGCTTGTCCACGGCATAGCACAGTGCCTGCCGCACCCGCACATCGTCCAAAGGCTTCACCGCGTTGTTCAGATACAGCGCCTGCACCAGATTCATAGTGCCGTTGAGAATTTGAAAGCCGTCTCCCAGCTGTGCGGCTTGCGTGGTGGTGAGATGGGCGCACAGGTCGATGGCCCCGCTCTGGAGGGCCAGAACCATCGCGTCTCCGCTTTCGAAAATCTTAAATGTCACGGTTTTCAGCTCCGGCTTTTCACCCCAGTAGTCGTCAAACCGCTCCAAAACAATGGAATCCCCACTGGTGCGGGAGACGAATTTGAAGGGGCCGGTGCCGATGGGCGCCGTTGCCTGCTGGTTGTAGTTTGCGGGAAGGATAGCGGTAGTGAGGGACGCCAGAAATTCGCTGTCCGGCGCGCTGAGGGTAATGACCACCGTTTTCTCGTCCGGTGCCTTCACCGACTGAATATTAGAAAACGCCTCCACCAAAGGGGTTTTACCCTCACTGGTGTCGGCGCAGCGTTCGATGGACCAGACCACATCGTCCGCTGTCACCGCCGCGCCGTTGTGGAACTTCACGCCCTCACGCAGAGTGAAGGTGTAAACCGTTCCGTCGGCGGATACCTCGTGGTGGCTGGCGACCGCGTCGATCAGATCTCCGCTAGGAGTGGGCTTTACCAGCCCCTCAAATACGTTGAACATGACTTCTCTGGTCCCTGCCGATACCGTAAGGTGTGGGTCAAGGCTTTCGTCTAAATCCTGTGCGATGCCCACGGTGATGGAATCTGCCGTGGACTCCGGGCTCGCGCTGCCCGCGTTGCTTTGTGCTCCCGACGCGCCGCTCTCCTCGCTGCCGCCTCCACAACCGGAGAGTGCGGCGCACAGAAGTGTCGCCAGAAGCCCTGCCAAAATACGTTTTTTCATGTTTTCTCCTTCCCCTGGCCGCCCAATGGGTCGACTGGGTTTGAAAAATTTTTGGCTCCTATTCAGTTTTTCTCCCAAAAAGGGGCCTTACGGGTTTGTCATAAAAATAACGCTCCCGCAAGGCCGTATTGTACACGATATTTGCGCTGATTGCAAGGAGATTTTACAGTTTCCCAGAATCTTTCGGCATTTTTTCTTCCGGCTTCGGCGTTTCGCCCTGATAAGCGGAGACCGATGTGGGCATACCCTGTTTTTTTAGCCGACAGTTTACGCAGAAGTCCACAAAGGTATTGAAGCAGGCGAACACCGGTACGGCAAAAAACATTCCCGGCACGCCGAAGAAGCTGCCACCCACCAAAATCGCAATGATGACCCAGAGACTGGAAAGTCCTGTCCGGTCTCCCAGAATCTTGGGGCCGATGATGTTGCCGTCCACTTGCTGAAGGGCCAAAATAAAGATGAGAAAGTACAGCGCCTTGATGGGAGAGTCCAGCAGGATCAGGAACAGGCTGGGGATGGCGCCCAGAAACGGGCCGAAGAAGGGAATAATATTGGTGACGCCGACGATGACGGACACCAACGGCGCATAGGGAAAGTTGAAGATGCTGGAAAAAATAAAGCAAATAATTCCGATGATAAGGGAGTCCAGCAGCTTCCCCCGGACAAATCCGCTGAAGATGCGGTCCGCCGTACCCACGGCCCGAAAGATCCAGGTGGCCTGAAAGGAGCGGAACAATCCGCATACCAGCTTGCGGCAGTGAGCCGCGCAGCGCTCTTTCGTATCCAGCAGGTAAATGGAGACGATGATGCCAATCAGCAGGTTTTTAAAAAAGCCCAACGCAGACACAACGCCCCCACCCAGAGCGGACATCAGCTGCTGCGCCTGAGGCAGAACCTGATTGGTAATCAGACTGGACAGATCCTTATAATAGGCGCTCAACTGATCCATTACCCAGCCTTCAAGAGACGGATTCTGCTCCAAAAGCCCAGTGATCCAGGTGTTAATCGTATTGTAATAAGTCTCCATATTGCTGAACAGACGCAGGATACTCTTGTACACTTGCGGCAGCAGAAAGCTCAGCAGCAGATAGGCAAAACCGGCAATGACGATCCACGTCAGCACCAGACTCGCCGCCCGAACTCCGGCGGAACGGAAGCGCCCGCCGCCTTTGGCGGCGGCCATCTGATCGGGAGAAATAAGCTGGTCGAAAAAGTCCACCATGGGGGCCAGCAGGTATGCGATCATAGCTCCGTAGAGAATAGGTTTCAAAGCCGCGAACAGGCGGCAAACCAGTACCACCGCGTCCCGCTGACCGAAGAGCACATCATAAAACAGAAGGATCGCCGCCGCGGTCAAAAACACGGTGACGCCCACCTTCCAGTATCTGCTCTGCCGCACGCGCCTCGCCTCCTTCAATTTTTCCGCGCATTACGCGGCACTTTCTGATATTGTAACACGGAGGGAAAGAGAATTGCAATACCGCACTGGACGTGTTATACTATTGCACACAACTGAAATGCAGTCAGTTTTAGATGATTTACAGGTTCTTTACGGCTGTATGAGCAGGAGGCACCGCAATGAAAGATAAAAAACTGCTTCTGATCGTGAATCCACGCTCGGGAAAGACCCAGTCCGGAGGACCGCTGTTTGACGCGCTGGGCGTATTCTCGGACGCGGGATATCTGGTTAAGCTTCACAATACTGCCGGTCCTGGCGACGCCACGGAGACTGCCGCGGCAGAGGGAGCAAAATATGACACGGTAGTCTGCGTGGGCGGGGACGGCACACTGAACGAGACCATCTCCGGATTGATGCGGCTGGAAAAGCCGCCGGCGCTGGGTTATCTGCCCCGGGGCAGCACCAATGACTTTGCCGCCTGCCTCCACATCTCTGCCAACCCTGTCCGGGCGGCGCAGACCGCCATGGCCGGCGAGCCGCAAAGGCTGGACATTGGAAAATGGAACCAGCGGTATTTTGTGTACGTGGCCTCCTTCGGGGCCTTTGTGCGCAGCTCCTATGCCGCATCCCAGGCCGCGAAAAACGCGCTGGGGCACTTTGCCTATATTCTGGAGGGCATGAAGGACCTGAATACGCTGCGCCCTTATCGGATCCGGATGACCGCCGACGGAGAGACGCTGGACGGGGAGTATCTGTTCGGTGCGGTCTGCAACTCCACCTCCATCGGCGGACTGATGAAGCTGGACCCCGAACGGGTGGTACTGGACGACGGGAAATTTGAAATGCTGCTGATCCCCAGCCCAAAGACGGCTATCGATTTGAACAACCTCATCCTCGCACTGCTGAATCAGCAGTATGATCAGGGCGGGCTGGTGTTTCGCCACGTGTCCTCCGTCCATGTGGAGACGGAGGAGGATCTGCCCTGGTCCCTTGATGGGGAGTATGCCCCCGCCGTGCCGTCGGTAGACATTGAAAATCAGCGGCAGGCCCTTTCCTTTTTGCTGGGATGAACAGGGAAACGTTGAAAACCCTGTGGCGGGACCGCGTACCGGGACTGCTGGGGCGGAAACTTGAGTATGCGGTGCTGTGTCCCTTTGTGGAGAAGGAGGACGGGCTGCACCTCCTCTTTGAGGTCCGATCCGCGTCGCTGCGCCGTCAGGGCGGCCAGGTCTGTTTTCCCGGCGGCCGGATGGAGCCGGGGGAGACGGCGGAGCAGTGCGCTCTGCGGGAGACGGAGGAGGAGCTTCATATCCCTGCGACCCATATTCAATTGCTGGGCCGGGCGGACTATCTCTGTCAGCCTGGAAAATTCTCTCTTCAGCCGGTGCCGGGTTTTGTGGACGATGCGGGGCTTCATGCTCTGCGGCCCTCCGAAGCGGAGGTGAGAGAGACTTTTACCGTGCCGCTGGAATTTTTTCAGAGCCATCCGCCGGAGGTTCACGTCTATACGCTGGAGCCCAGTGTTCCGCTGGACTTTCCCTATGACGCGGTGGGGGTTCCGCCCTCCTACCCCTGGGAGGCGGGCGAGATGGAGGTCCCCATCTGGCGCTGGGAGGACCACGCCGTCTGGGGGCTCACAGGGCGCATCGTGAAAAACCTGCTTGAGACCATGGAGGGTGCCTTACCGGATAAAAATAGATAGAACTGCGCCCGCCGTCCTTTTGGACGACGGGCGCATTGGTTTTTATCAGATACTTCCCGTATAAACGTCGAAACGAACGCCGTCGCGGCGTTTATTTTGTTTCAATTCGCGTCTTTAGCTCTTGGCAGGCAATGCGAAAGCTCTCCTCCTCCATCGGATAGACGGGCAGAGACTCCGGCAGGGCTTCCCCACGGCGGCTGTAAATCGCGGCGATCACCTTGCGCATCAGGGGCGGATTTTTCACCAGAATGGGTCCGGTCAGCTCCGAGGCGAACACGTTATTTTTCCGGAAACCCTCCGGCCCGCGCTCCTGCTCGTTGCCGAAGCCCATGGAAAGCTCCGTCAGCAGCGGCGTCACAACGCCGGAGATCAGCGTACAGGAGTTCATAAAGCCGACGATGGGGGACTGATAGAGATCCGTGTGCCCGTATACATCGCCCACGAACCGCTTTTTTCCCTGTATGCAGCTGAAATTACCGACGCGGACGCCCATGAAATACGTACCCGCCGCATCCGTAATGGACTGCCCCAACAGCTGCATGGCCGTGCCGCAGAAGAGCATGGCAACGCCTTCGTCGGCAGCGTCCCGAATGTCTTTTCCAAAATGGGAGAAATCCTCCAGGGCGGCCTTTTGGCTGCGCTCCGTCCCGGCACCCATGAAAATGAAGTCCGCATCTTCAAAGCTCACCTGCTCTCCGGGACGGATTTCCTCCACCGTCACGGTGTTGCCCAGGTCCTCCAGATGACGGCGCAAAAGAGCCACGTTACCCCAGCTGCCGTACAGACTCATAAGGTCGGGATAGAAATGCAGAAAACGAAGTTCCATCTCACACCGCCTCCTTTTCCACCTGCGAGAGCAGCTTGTCCCGGTCGGAGAAGCAGGTGAGGACGTAGACGTCCTCCGCCCCGCCGGCCTTCAGGGAATTACACGCTTCCGTGATATCGGGATGCAGCTCAATTTTTTCCTGAGGTACGTCGGTAAAGGAGAAGCGGACGGCAAGGTCGCTGGCATACTGCCCGCAAAGCAGGACCTTTTGCACATGTTCGCTGTTCAGCTGGCCAAAGTCGATGTCCCACAGCCAGCTGGTCTCGCTGGTGTAATACTTGCGGCTGACGGCGTCCACGATGATGACCACTGTGCAGGGGTCCTCTGTGGAGCGGACATAGCGCAGGTTCGTGTCGTAGGCGATGGAGTTCTCGTGCTTGCTGGTCAGCAGCATCCCATGGTGCGCCCCCAGAAGGAACCGAACCATGCGCCCGTTTTTCAGAATATAGTTGTTGACTACCTTTCCGATCTGCTCCGCACCAACGCCGCATTCCCGGCACACGGCATAGGCCGCCAGAATGTTATAGACATTGTAGATGCTGCGGAAGGCCAGATGGATGGTAAGCTCTTCGTCGATGGTCAGCACGCCTGCCTCCAGATCCAGAGCGGTGGCGGTATAGTCCACACGGACCGGTTTTGCAAACTCACAGGAGGGGCAGTGGTAGTTGCCGATGTGGTTGAAGTGGTAATAGCGGTACTCCATGGGGGATTTGCAGATGGGGCAGTAGGCCCCGTCGCGGTAGACGCCGGAGGGTTCCTCCGTGGAGATGGAGCAGCGGTCCAGCCCGAACCACCTCACATTGTCCCGATCCAGCGCAAAGCTGGCGGAAAGGGGATCGTCGGCATTTAGGATGAGCCGGGTCTCCGGGAACATGGCGGGCTTGAGCGCGTCAAAAACCCACTCGGGGTGTCCGTTTCGGGTCAGCTGGTCCCGATACAGGTTGGTGACCACAAAATGGGTGGGATGGAAAAACTGAAAGCTGTGGGCGGCGTACCGCTCGTCGGATTCGATCAGCAGTACGTCGGCCTTCATGACGCCGCCAAAGGTGGAGTGGGTCAGCACCGTGGTGGTCACACCCTCAATCTGGTTGGAGCCCTCCTCGTTGTAGACCACATTTTTCCCCTCCGCCCGCAAAATGGCGGCGATCATTTCCACAGTAGAGGTCTTGCCATTGGAGCCGGTGACGGCAATGATGTAGCGGGGCAGTGTGATCTGCCGCAGAATGTCCGGGCAGATCTTCAGCGCGTACTGGCCGGGCAGGGAGCTGCCGCGACCTACCAGCTTTCCGACAAAGCGGCCCAGCTTGCACACCAGAATGGCAAGAAATTTTTTCATGTGTCAGCGCCCTCTTCCTTTTCTGAAAAGTCGCGGAACTCGGCCACGGCGCGGACAGGCGCGCCGTCGGCGTCCAAAAATTTCATGGGCAGAGCAAAGAACATCATATCCTTCCGCCCCACGACCTTTTTCAGACACAGGCTCTCCACGATTACAAGCCCGCCGCCCAGCAGCGTCTTGTGCGCCTTCCGGTCCGGGTTCATCAGAGTGTCCACGCTCAGCGCGTCAGTGCCCACGCCCTTGAGCCCGCAGGAGACCAGATACTGGGCTGCCTCCTTGTCCGGGACGGGGAACGTGTCTTCAAAATAGGCGTCGGTTCCCCATTTTTTCTCCCAGCCGGTGTAAAAAAGGACAAAATCGGTGGAGAGGACGGCGCCATTGAGGCCGCGCAAAAAGTCCGCCGTGATGATCCCACTGGGCGGGAGAAAGGACACGTCCACCACCGCCGCCCGGCCGCAGAACTGGGACACGGGCAGCACGTCCAGGCTGGACCCGTGGGGCAGCATGTGGGACGGCGCGTCCATGTGGGTGCCGGTGTGGGAAGCGAACTGGATCAGGGTTTCCCGGTAACCGTTCCGGGTCAGGTTGCCGGTGGGCTTGAACGCGGGCTGTGGCGAACCGGGATAGACCGGCATATCTTCGCGAATGGTATGTGTCAGGTCGAGAATCATAGTATACCTTCCTTTTCCTGAAAGTAAACGGCACGGCGGCCTTTGATAAAGAAGCGGGTCAGCGGCTGAGATAGATCATTAAAACGGCAATGTCCGCCGGAGAAACTCCGGAGATGCGAGAGGCCTGGCCCATATCGGCGGGCCGGACAGCGGCCAGCTTTTCCCGGGCCTCCAACCGGAGCCCCTCGATGGCGGCGTAGTCCAGCTCCGGGGGAAGCGTTCTTCCCTCCATGCGGCGAAAGTCCTCCACCTGCTTTTCCTGACGGCGGATATAGCCCTCGTACTTCACGTTCAGCTCCACCTGCTCCGCCTCGGCCGGAGTCAGAACGGGGCGGCCGGGGTCGAAGGCAGACAGCTCTTCATAGTGGATGCCCGGGCGGCGGAGCAGGTCAATCAGGCGGCAGCCGTCAGTCACGTCGGCGGTCTCCTTTTCCGCGAGAAAGGCGGACAGTGCCGGGCTGGGAGCCACGCCGGTATGGGTCAGGCGGTTGATCTCCGTGTCCACCCGGGCGTATTTTTCCTCCACCTCCGCCAGCTGTTGTTCGGAGATCAGACCGATTCGGTGACCGATGGGAGTCAGCCGCCGGTCGGCGTTGTCCTCCCGCAGAAGCAGACGGTATTCACTGCGGGAGGTCATCATGCGGTAAGGCTCATTGGTACCCTTGGTCACCAGATCATCAATCAAAGTACCGATATAAGATTCCGACCGGGAGAGAATCACCGGCGGCTTTCCCATCAGCTTCAGCGCGGCGTTGACACCGGCCATAAAGCCCTGGGCCGCCGCCTCCTCGTACCCGGAGGAGCCATTGAACTGACCCGCGCCGTAAAGCCCCGCAATCTGCTTCGACTCCAGCGTGGGATACAGGGACAGCGGGTCCACACAGTCGTATTCGATGGCGTAAGCGGGGCGGGTCATCTCCGCGTGGGTGAGGCCCGGGACGCTGTGGAGCATCTGCAGCTGAATTTCCTCCGGCATGGAGGAGGAGAACCCCTGGACGTACAGCTCCTCGGTGTTCAGTCCCATGGGCTCGACGAACAGCTGGTGCCGCAGTTTATCGGGAAAGCGGACAATTTTTGTCTCAAAGGAGGGGCAGTACCGGGGCCCCACGCCCTCGATCACCCCGCCGTAAATGGGGGAGCGGTCCAGATTGGCGAGGACGATCCGTTTTGTCTCCTCCGTGGTCCAGGTCAGATGGCACACCGCGCGGTTCTCCGGCGGGGTCTGCGTGGTAAAGGAAAAGGGAAGGGGAGAATCGTCTCCGGGCTGAAGCTCCATCTTGTCAAAGTCCACGCTGCGGGCATTGACCCGGGGCGGGGTGCCGGTCTTGAATCGGCGCAGGGGCAGACCCAGCTTCAAAAGCGAATCCGTCAGGCGGTTTGCCGCGTGCATCCCATCGGGGCCGGAGGACTCGATACACTCGCCGATCAGCGTCCGTCCCTTCAGATAGGTACCGGTGGCGATCACCGCGGCCCTCACGGAAAACACCGCTCCGGTGGAGAGGATGACCTCGCTCACCGCGCCGTCTGCGGTCCGCATCTCAACGACTTCGCCCTGTCGGACGGTGAGGTTCTCCTGCTTTTCCAGGGTGTGCTTCATTCGTTCCTGATACTTCCGCCGGTCGGCCTGCGCCCGGAGCGACCAGACGGCCGGCCCCTTGCCCCGGTTCAAAAGACGGTATTGGATGCAGCACATGTCGGCGGCCTTTGCCATCTCTCCGCCCAGAGCGTCCAGCTCCCGGACCAGGTGGCCTTTGCCGGTGCCGCCGATGGCAGGGTTGCAGGGCATGTTGCCCACAGCGTCCAGATTGATGGTAAACACCACGGTGTGAAGCCCCAGGCGGGCGGCGGCTAATGCCGCCTCAATTCCCGCATGGCCCGCGCCGACCACTGCAATATCAAATTGTCCGGCATGAAATTCCGTCATGGTCAATCCTCAAAAAAGTCCCGATACGGGACCGAAATCAGCTTTCGCAGCGCAGAGTTAGGGACACCACCTCCGGCCGGTTGAACAGGCGAAAGGAGGGAAAGATGTTGCCAAGCCCCCGGGAGACAAAAAGCTCCGACCCCTCAACCGTATAAAATCCGGCGGTATAGGAGGGAAAAAAGCCCTGATGGGTGTCGATCAGCCCGTCCGTAAAGGGAAGACGGACAAGGCCGCCGTGGGCGTGTCCGGACAGTGTCAGATCATAGCCCAGCCGGTAATACTCCGAGGCAAACCGGTCGTTCCGGTGGGCCAGCAAAAGGCGAAAATCGTTTTCACCATAGGTTTCCAGCAGATCCCCCGCCACATCCTCCGGCGTTTTCTGTTCGGCGTAGGCATTCGGGTCGTCCACGCCGGAGAGAAGGATCCGCGTTCCGCCTCGCTCAATTGGGACGGTCTCGTTCCGGAGACACACCACCCCGGCGCTCTCCAGCGCGGCGCAGATGTCCTCCGCCTCCCGGGCCGCCCACTCGTGGTTCCCGGTCACGAAATAAGTGGGGGCCAGCGCCGCCAAAGCGCCGCCGATCCCAGCGGCGTATTCCAAAGGCTGCTCCGTGTTCTCATCCACCAAATCGCCGGTGACGGCGATCAAATCGGGCGCTTCCGCACGGACGGCGTCCAGCAGCGTTTCATTTCCGGCGCCGAACTCCTTGCCGTGAAGATCTGAAAGTTGGACGACGGTAAATCCGTCGAATGCGGCAGGAAGGCGGGAAGAAGAGAACTCAACGCGGTTGGTCTCCGGCACGTTGTTGTCCCACCAGACAAAGCCCGCCAGCGCGAGAAGAATCAGCGCCGCCCGCAGCAGGCGGTGGCGCCGCTTGGTTGCTTTTTTCATCAACAGCATCCCTCAAACCGTTTTCCATGCCGCAGCTGAATCAGCGCGGTCCAAAGCCGCCGACCGACATTGCGGCAGGGTTAAAATCACACGGAAACAGAATTATCCCGGAACATCATGCGGCCATGTGCCGTGTTTTGCGGCGCCGCAGACGGAAATGTACGCGTATTGCAGGCGCTCAACGGAATGTGCAATCGTGTAAAATCCGTATAATAATCGCATTGCTACTATTATACCATGGTTCTCTGTTTTTTGACGAGATGAAAATTCAACAAAGAACGGAAAATAATCCGCCGTTTCAGAGCGCCGCCTCGTAAAAACCCACAAAACCGCAGGTGTGACATCCGACACCGGAAAATTGAACACCAGGGTTTTAAGACCGAACAGAAATCGAATTGTAAAAACCGCATAAAAGAATATTAAAATTTTGTAACAACTGTCAAAAAACACTTGCTTTTTAAAAAAAGTCGGTTATAATAAAGATACAACAGAAAAGAAAGGAGGCGCATATGATGATGCAGAACGAAAAGTTCACAGCGTTTGACCTGGACGACCTGATCTATGGCACTGCCACACTGGTTCCCAGCGATCGCTAAAGCAGCAACGGAGCCGCGCTTGAAAGAGCGTGGGTTTTTTCTATTTTGGGAAGAAATTTGACCTGAACCGGAGGCGGACGCGCCCCGGCAGGCCGCTGCCGTTGGGTGCGAAAGTAAATACGAAGGATTTTGACGCCGCCGGAGGAATACCCTCAGCGGCGTTTTTGATTACCCGCAGCAAAACAGAGCGGCGTAGCCGCCCTCCGAAAGGACGGCTTTCTCATTAAATCTGGAAATCCGCCGTTTTTGCCCGGAAAATTGTAAAAATCAGTGGATTTTTGCATAATTTTATGATATATTAGAAAAAAGGGAATGGTTTTGTCGAGTGTGTTTGTTCAAAACCTGATGGGGAGAGAAGACCTATGAAAGAGGGAAAGTGCGCAGCCCTGGTTTTGGCCGCCGTACTTCTGTCCGGCTGCGGCGCGGCGGAGCAGACGGCAGATCCTTCCGCCGCCTCCAGCAGCGGAGACGGATTGGCCGTGGTCGTCTCCGTCGCACCGACGGAATCGGCTGCCGGGTCCACGGAGATCATGGGTGCGGCAAGGACACAGGGGAGCGACCGGGAACTGACGGAGGAGGAAATACTCGCCGCCTATGACCGCGCCGTTACCGCCTGTGAGTGGTTTAACCTGAATCCGCTGCCCTGCGGCGGACCGGTGGTGCTGGAGGATGGAATCGGGTACCAGCGGGTGGAATATGCCGGATTTGACACGCTGGACGATCTCAGAACTTATCTCAGAAGCCTTTTTTCCGAGGAAGTGATCACCCGCCTGCTTTCGGAAGGTGCGCAGATACCCCGGTACCGGGACATCGACGGCGAGTTATACGTCCACCCCGGCGGACGGGAGGCTGACCCAGAGAAAGGCAGCGCCTCCGCCTCAGTGGAGCAGAAGGAGGACGGCTCGTACCTCATCAACGTGACCGTCGATCTGCTGGACAACGATCAGGCCACCGTCGCAGGGGTAGAGTGCTACGCATTCCCCTACCAGGAGGTAAATGGCCGCTGGGTCTTTACGGATTTTCAGCTGGCATATTGAACGGCACTGTGGCATATTTATATAATGCAGATATTGAAGGGACGGTCGCCGGCGGCGTCCGTCTCTTACCCTTTAAAAAAGTGGGAGGTCTGGAAGTGAGTCTGGGAAACAGCCAAAAATGAAAAACCTGAAAGCAAAAAGAACAATATTTTCTTGCAAATATTGTTCTGTATGTTACAATAAAAACGACGTAACGATAGCTAACAGAAAAGCTGTCATGAGAAAGGGAGCGTAAAAAGCAATGGAAAACATGTTCTGGATCGGATTTGTCGGCTTCGTGCTGGCCATCGCCTTTGCCTGGATGCAAAAGGGCAAAGTGATGGGTTACTCCGAGGGGACCGAGAAAATGCAGAAGATCGCGGCCTCCATCCGGGAGGGCGCCAACGCCTACCTCAAGCACCAGTATACCACGGTCGCAAAGGTTTTTGCCGTGGTCTTTGTGATTTTGCTGATCATGGCATTTGCCTCCGGCGGTCAAATGCTCTCCAAATTTACGCCGTTTGCCTTCCTCACCGGAGGCATCTGGTCCATGCTTGCGGGATTCATCGGCATGAAGATCGCCACCAACGCCAATGCCCGCACCGCGCAGGCCGCGTCTGAGAGCCTGAATAAGGGGCTGCGGGTGGCCTTCTCCTCCGGCTCTGTCATGGGCTTCACCGTGGTGGGTCTGGGTATGCTGGATATCTCGATTTGGTTCTTCCTGCTTCACGGCGCATTTGGCATTACCGACGCCAACGTGCTTGCCAACATCATGGTTATGAACGGTATGGGCGCGTCCTTCATGGCACTTTTTGCCCGTGTGGGCGGCGGCATCTACACGAAGGCCGCCGACGTGGGCGCGGACCTTGTCGGCAAGGTTGAGGCCGGCATTCCTGAGGACGATCCCCGGAATCCCGCAACCATCGCCGACAATGTGGGCGACAACGTCGGCGATGTGGCCGGTATGGGCGCGGATCTGTACGAGAGCTATGTGGGCTCCATCCTGGCTACTTTTGCTCTGTCCGCCGTGGCCGGATACGGCTATGCGGGGATGCTGCTGCCCATGCTGATTGCCGTATGCGGTATCGTGTGCTCCATCATCGGCTCCTTCTTCGTCAAGACCAAAGAGGACGCCACCCAGATGTCTTTGCTGAAATCTCTGCGGACCGGTACTTATCTGGCAGCCGTACTCTCCGCCATCGCCGCCGCGCCGCTGACCTATTACACCGTGGGCAACTGGGGCGTGTATGTTGCGATCCTCTGCGGACTTGTGGGCGGCTGCGCCATCGGCTATTTCACAGAATATTATACCTCCGATACATATAAGCCCACCCAGGATCTGGCGGCTTCCTCCGAGACCGGCTCTGCCACCGTGATCATCGGCGGATTGTCTCTGGGCATGAAGTCCACAGTGGCCTCCATCCTGATCGTGGCCGCGGCGGTCATCATTAGCTTCTTTGCCGCGGGCGGCGGAGAGTTCTCCACCGGACTGTACGGCATCGGCATCGCCGCCGTGGGCATGCTGTCCACGCTGGGCATCACGCTGGCAACCGATGCTTACGGCCCTGTGGCCGACAACGCGGGCGGTATCGCGGAAATGGCCGGCCTTCCCGAGGAGGTACGGGACCGCACCGACGCACTGGACTCTTTGGGCAACACTACCGCTGCCACCGGCAAGGGATTTGCCATTGGCTCCGCGTCCCTGACCGCACTGGCGCTGCTGGTGTCCTATGTCAACATCGTGGAGGGCAAGGGTTATTCCATGGATCTGTCCATCACCAGCCCCACGGTTCTGGTGGGATTGTTTGTGGGTGCCATGCTGACGTTTGTGTTCTCCGCGTTTACCATGAGCGCCGTTCAGACCGCCGCCCAGTCCATCGTGGTGGAGGTCCGCCGTCAGTTTAAAGAGATTGCCGGCATTATGGAAGGTACGACCGATCCCGACTATGCTTCCTGCGTGGGCCTTTGCACCAAGGGCGCGCTGCATGAAATGGTGGCTCCGGCATTGCTTGCCATCATCGTCCCCATCCTCACGGGCCTGATTCTTGGGCCTGCGGGCGTGGTGGGTCTGCTGGGCGGCGTGTCCGTGACGGGCTTTGCCATGGCTGTGTTCATGTCCAACGCGGGCGGCGCCTGGGATAACGCCAAGAAGTACATCGAAGCCGGACACCACGGAGGGAAGGGCTCTCCCTGCCACAAGGCCGCCGTAGTAGGCGATACCGTGGGTGACCCGTTCAAGGACACCTCCGGCCCGTCCCTGAACATCCTCATCAAGCTCTGCTCCACCGTGTCCATCGTATTCTCCGGGCTGATCATCAGCTTTAACCTGATGAATCTGCTGTAAGCCGCAGACTTACAATTGCAGACGGCGTTCCTCCGCAAGGTCACGGATGCGGTTGAGGCTGTCGGTTTCAAAATAGCATAAAACAAATAGACGGCAGGAGGTCAAGACCTCCTGCCGTCTATTTGTTCGCTGCGGTGATATTACCAGATTCCCAGTATGTGCTGCATCAAAAGGCTGACGGCGGTGATGCCCACCCAGCAGCAGGCGCCCAGTACGATGGGTTTCCCCCCGGTCCTGACCAGCTTGACAAGGTTGCTGTTCAAGCCGATGGCCGCCATGGCCAGCACAATGAAAAACTTGCTCAGTTCTTTTACCGGTGTAAACACGGCCGCCGGGACGCCCAGACGCAGAGCCAAGGTTGTGATTACGGACGCCGCGATAAAATAGAGAATAAAGAAGGGGAAAATCTTCCGGAAATTCACGGCCTTACCTTCGCCGCCGGCTGCCTTTTCCCGACGTGTCCGCACCAAAGCCAACACCATTGTGATGGGAATGATCGCCAGAGTCCGGGTCAGCTTGACTGTGACGGCCTTGTCCAATGTAGCCGTGCCCAGATTCCACATGCTGTCCCATGTGGCGGCGGCCGCGGTGACGGATGAGGTGTCGTTTACGGCTGTGCCGGCAAAGATACCGAAGGCCTCGCCAGAGGTGGTGCTGAAGCCCAGCAGACTTCCAAAGGCGGGAAACAGTACTGCCGCCAGCACATTGAAAAAGAAAATGACGGAAATGGCCTGCGCCACCTCCTCGTCATCCGCGTCAATGACAGGGGCGGTGGCGGCTATGGCACTGCCGCCGCAGATGGAGGAGCCAACGCCGACCAGCGTGGAAATTTTTCCGGGGATGCGCAGAATTTTGTGAAGGACAAAGGCAATTACGAGAGAAGTGGTGATCGTACACAGAATGATGGGCAGGGACTGGCGTCCCGTCTGTGCGATGACCCGCAGATTCAGCCCAAAGCCCAGCAGTACCACGGCCCATTGAAGAATCTTTTTAGAGGCGAATTTGATGCCGCTCTCCAGGCGGCTTTTATCCCGGAGAAACATGGTGACCACCATGCCTGCGAGAATTGCGATGACCGCTCCGCCCACCACGGGAAAGCACTTGCCCAGCAGCCAGGACGGCACCGCGATGGCCAGGCATACCAGGAGTCCCGGCCCGCTCTTTTTTAAAAATTCCATTGGTCTTTCCTCTTTTCAAAAAGTCTCATCCGCCATAATACACGTGTTAATAAATAAATTCAAATTATAAATATTTATGTTGTCATAAATGCGTGTTATAATATGGCGGCTATGAAAAGAGGGGTGCGCTCATGCTGGATTTTCGAATTGTAACATTTCTGACGGTTTGCGATACCCGGAACTACACCCGGGCCGCGGAGCAGCTGCACATCACGCAGCCCGCAGTCTCCCAGCACATCCGTTATCTTGAGGAGACCTACGGCACAAAGCTTTTTTGCAGCGAGGGAAGACGCCTGATCCTGACGCCTGAGGGAGAGGTGCTGCGCCGGACAGCCGCGGCTATGCGCAACGACGAGCTGCTGATGCGGGAACGGCTGCGTACAGGGGCAAATGGAGAACTACCGCTGCACTTTGGGGTGACTATGACGGTGGGTGAGTTTCTGATCGCCCGGCCGCTGAGTGCGTACCTGCTGGAACATCCCCGGGCAGATGTGCGCATGGAGATGGGCAATACGGAGGAACTGCTGGGAAAACTGCGCCGGGGAGAGCTTTATTTCGCCTTTGTGGAGGGGTACTTTGACCGGACGGAGTTTGACTCCGCCCTTTATCAAACGGAACGGTTCCTCGCCGTGTGCGCGGCGAACCACCGGTTTGCCTGTCCCCCCACTGCCCTGCGGGATCTGCTGCGGGAGCGGGTACTGGCCCGTGAGTCGGGTTCCGGCACAAGAGACATTTTGGAAAAGCATCTGGCAGCCCAAAACATGGCCCTTTCAGATTTTGCGGATATCGTGCAGATCAGCGGAATGCAGGCCATTTTACAGCTGTTGGAGCGCGATGTAGGCATTTCCTTCCTCTATGAGGCTGTGGCACGGAAGGGCATCCAGAGCGGCACTCTGCGGGAAATCCCCCTGCGAGATTTTCAGGTGGAGCACGACATTGCTCTCATCTGGGAGCGGGGGAGCGTCTTTGCGGGGGAGTACCAAGACCTGTGCCGCCAACTGCTGAAAGCGGACGAGGCCTGAGCAAAACCGGCTGGGCCGCTGCTAAAGCAGGCAGCGGCCCAGCCGATTCAATTGCGAAATTTCGCAATATACGAGTGGCTCGACGACTTAAAACAATTTTCTCACGACCCTTTATGGTCATGCTTTAAAGCAGGCGTCAATGTCTTCGGTGATCTTTGCGTCAATCTTTCCGTCACGGGCCATCTTGCGCAGTATATTTACAGCTTCGCTGTGGGAAAGGCCGTCCTTATAGGGACGTGCTTCGGTAAGCGCCTGATAAATGTCAAGGCAGCACAGGAGCCGCTCGTTTCGATCAAGCTCCGCCGCGGTCTTTCCAAAGGGATAGCCGCTGCCGTCAAGCTTTTCGTGATGCAGACAGGCCCAGGCGACCACGTCCGGAAGATCGGTCAAATTTTTCAGAATCTCATAGGAGGCGGCAGCGTGAGTTTTCATAACGGCAAACTCCTTGTCCGTCAACTTATCCGGTTTTTCCAGGATCTCGTTTGGAATCGTCAGCTTACCGATGTCATGCGGCGCACCCGCGAGATACAGCTTGGCGCAGGTGTCCGCGTCCTCCCCGTAAAATCGGCCCATGGCGGCGGATTTTTCCGCGATGCTGAGGGAATGGGTACTGGTAAAGTGGGATTTATAGTCGGTAATCTTCGCGAAGACCGTCGCAAAGGATATGACGGTGTCGCTGTTGTATTCCTGGGAGTACGCGGGAAGGGACTTCTCCAGAAGCGGTGAGATGCCGTCTCCTTCCATCCTTTTTAGCTCTGAATAAGGGACAGATTGCCGGAACAGTTCAAGCAGGGAGACATCAAACAGCTTGCCACTGCTTTCCGCCAACCATCGCAGCAGTTCTTCATATTTTTGCTCGGAAACGCTGTCGAGATGGAACGTGTTATCGATCTGATCTGCAACATGGATGAGCTGCGCGAATTTCGGGGTAACCGCCGCTGTTTTGTGAAACGGTCCGCTGCCGTCCGCGTTTTCGTGGTGGTAGAGCACGGCACCCTTTACATTCTCGTAAAAGGAAAGCCGGCTCATGTTCCGTTCTCCCATTTCACAGTGCGGGCCAAGCGAAACGCTATCAAGTGAAAAGGAATTATCCATCTCCCGTCGGGCGGCGATGTACTCCGTCAGCGCGTTGTCGTGCATGACGGCCGCACCTGCCAGCGCCGCCAGCTGCTTTGGAGCATACCCAAGCTCCGTACCCATTCGTATGCACAGATAGGCCACTCGCTTGGCGTGATGTGTGGTGACGCCGAATACCTCGCTCTCCACATGGTCGAGAGCGGAGGAGAGCGCGAACAGCGTGCCGCTCATAGAAATTTTCATCAGCTTTAACCTCTTGGCAAACGGACACGACCGCAGCCATGCCCGTTCGTTTTATCTTTCTTTGTTTTTAATTACAGAATACTCCATATCAGGAAAAAAATCCATGACAAATGTCACTGAATCCGTAAGGCCATATGTTTGCCTGCCGGAGCGGGCGCTTCAGGATGAGCGCCGCAATTACCGGGAGGACCGGCACGATAAAATTTCTATTCTGATGTACGCGCCCGTGCAACTTTTTCCTTGGCTTCGCTTAGTAATGCAGGCATATCTGCAAATATAACTCCCGCAGGCGGCGTTTCTCCCCTCCGCCGAGCGGGAAAGGGGGAAATAATGAATCAGACAGAACATTACAAGCTCAGTCAATGGGAAAAGACAGACCGCATCATGATGGACGACTTCAATCGGGACAATGCCAACATTGAAACAGCGCTGGGGGCGGCGTTCGCCGCCGTGACCGCGGAAACCGCGGCGCGGACGGCGGACGTGGCGGTACTGACGGCAAAAAGCCCGTTTGTCAAGCTCCGGGAAATCGTGACTACACAGAGCGCGGCGCAAGTAAATCTGGATTTATCTGACATCAACTTCGCGGATTGGCAGGTTCTCTGGCTGGACGTTGCTATTCTGGGTACATGGGCAGGTTTTCTGCGTCCCAACGGCACGACCGATGCCTCTTACTATCAGCTGGGATCTACTTCCGGACCAATCTCCAACAACGGGCTGACGGTCTATTACAATGACAAGAAGTACCGGACAATTTTCTTTTCGGGCAAGAGTGGAGAGAAACGGATTTCCTGTATTACGGTCGGAGAAAGCGACGGCGGCATGGTTTACCGCGGTGTGTGCAGCACACTGACCTTTTCCCAACAAAAAACCTTTCTGCTGGTTCCCACAGAGTCCTACTATCACATGGATACAGGAACGAAAATTGCAATCTGGGGGGTGCGATAAATGACAATTGACGTTTTGACGGTTCACCAAGACGGTACCCAGACGGTGGAGGCGGTGGAGGTGCCTGACGATTACTTCCCCGGCGCGGTTCAGCCCGCTGCCACCGAAACGCAGGAATAAGCAGCCACGTAAAACCCCGCTTCGTAAGGAGCGGGGTTTTCATTGCCTGACCGCAAATGCAAAAAAGCAAAAAACGCGGTTTTCCTTTACAAACGGGGCAAACTCCTGTATAATACCTTGGCTGATGAAATACGTGGAATGGAGAGTGCGTCATGGCTTTGATCGAATATGACGAATACAAGCAGAAGCTGACCGCCCTTGGCCCGGAGCTTGAAAAGCTGGCTGCGGCGCTGGATATCGACACTGCCAAAAGAGAGGCTGCCAGTCTCGAGGCCCAGACCAGCGAACCGGAGTTTTGGAACAATCTCGAGCGCTCTCAGCAGGTGCAGCAGCATCTTAAGCGTCTGCAGGGCAAGATTGGGCGGCAGGAGAAGATGGTTTCCAATTGGGAGGACTTGAAAACTCTGTGTGAAATGGGCAAGGAGGAAGACGATCCATCCCTTTTGGACGAATTGAAGGAAGGCTATGCCAAGCTGGAGGAGGAAATCTCCGAGCAGCGGCTTTCCACCCTTCTCTCCGGCGAGTATGACAACAACAACGCCATTTTGTCCTTTCATGCCGGAGCCGGCGGTACCGAGGCTCAGGACTGGACCGGGATGCTCTATCGAATGTACACCCACTGGGCGGAACGCCATGATTTTAAATATCAGATTTTGGACTATGAGGACGGCGAGGAGGCGGGCATCAAGTCCGCCGCCATCTGCATCGAGGGCGAAAACGCCTATGGCTTTTTGAGGAGCGAAAATGGCGTTCACCGTCTGGTGCGCGTCTCTCCGTTCGATGCCAATGCCCGCCGCCAGACCTCCTTTGCCGCACTGGAGGTCATGCCGGACCTCCCTGACGACGCGGATGTGGAGATTCGGCCCGAGGACATTGAGATGCAGGTCTACCGTTCCTCCGGCGCGGGCGGCCAGCACATCAACAAGACGTCTTCCGCCGTCCGCCTGATCCATCTCCCCACCGGGGTGGTGGTCTCCTGCCAGACGGAGCGAAGCCAGTTTCAGAACAAGGATAACTGCATGAAGATGCTGCGGGCCAAGCTGTTGGAGCTGAAAGCCCAGCAACACGCGGAGAAAATCTCAGACATCAAGGGCGTCCAGATGAAGATCGAGTGGGGTAGCCAGATCCGGTCCTACGTTTTCATGCCCTATCAGATGGTGAAGGACACCCGTACCGGCTACGAAACCAGCAACATTGACGCCGTGATGGACGGGGATCTGGACGGATTTATCAACGCCTACCTGTCCCAGTTGGCCACCGGCGAGCTGAAAAAGTGAGCTCTGCCACCCGGAATTTGAAAGCACTGCGCAAATTTGCGGCGCGGCTTTAAAGCCGCGCCGCTTTCCCATTGGCGCACCAATTTGAGAGGCAAAAGAAAGAGAGTATCTATGGAAGAAAACAGAAATAAGTTTGCGGAAAACAAGATGGGCGTCAATAAGTTTGCGGAAAACAAGATGGGCGTCATGCCGGTGAGCAAGCTGGTATTCAATATGTCCGTGCCTATTATGGCGTCCATGCTGGTGCAGGCACTGTACAACGTGGTGGACAGTATTTTCGTTTCCCGGATTTCGGAAAACGCGCTGACCGCCGTTTCTCTGGCATTTCCCATGCAGGCGCTGATGATCGCCGTATCCACCGGCACCGCCGTGGGCATCAACGCGCTTTTGAGCCGGGCTTTGGGAGCGAGAGACCCCGAACGGGCGGAAAAGGTGGCTTTGAACGGTGTTTTTCTGGCGGCGCTGAGCTTCATCGCCTTTATCCTGATCGGCATCCTGGTCTCGCCGGTGTTCTTCCGGTCCCAGACCGACGTGGAGGAGATCGTGGACAGCGGTATTACCTATCTTACCATCTGCTCCTGCGTATCCTTCGGCCTGTTTTTCGGGATCACGTTTGAGCGCCTGCTTCAATCCACGGGCCGGACCCTCTACACCATGTTTACGCAGGGCCTGGGAGCTATCATCAACATCATTCTGGATCCTATCCTGATTTTCGGCTTTTTCGGGATGCCCCGGATGGGTGTCGCAGGCGCCGCGGCAGCCACGGTCATCGGCCAAATCTGCGGAATGTGCCTGTCTCTGTTTTTCTGCCTGACGAAAAACCCGGAGGTGCCTTTGAATTTCAAGGGATTCCGGCCCTCCGGCGAGATCGTTCGGGACATCTATCTCATCGGCGTTCCCTCCATCATTATGCAGGCCATCGGGTCCGTCATGGTCTATGGAGTGAACCGTATCCTGATCCCTTTTACAACCACTGCCGCCACCGTGTTTGGAGCGTATTTCAAGCTTCAGAGCTTTATCTTCATGCCGGTGTTTGGCCTGAATAACGGCGTGATACCCATCGTGGCCTATAACTACGGCGCACGAAAAAAGAGCCGCATTATGCAGGCGTTTAAGGTGAGCCTCACCACGGCGGCGTGTATCATGGTGGTTGGAACACTGGTGTTCCAACTGGTTCCCAACTGGCTGCTGGCGCTGTTCGACGCGTCCGACGAGATGCTGTCCATCGGAGAGCCGGCGCTGCGGATCATCAGCCTCAGCTTTCCCATGGCCGCCGTAGGCATTGTTTGCAGCGGCGTGTTTCAGGCGCTGGGAAACAGCTTTCTCAGCATGTTCGTCTCCCTGGCGCGGCAGCTGGTTTTGCTGCTGCCCATCGCGTGGCTGCTGAGTCTCAGCGGAGAGCTGGGGATGGTCTGGTGGGCGTTTCCCATCGCGGAGGTGGTTTCTTTAATGCTGTCCATTGCGTTTTTTCGGTGGACATACCGCAGGCACATTGCGCCGCTGGCGGATGCGCGGTCCTGAAAATCTAAAAATGCAGCCGGAGAGGTCCCAATGGACTTTTCCGGCTGCATTTTTTAAGTAAAACAAAATTGTATCCCGAAAATCATGTGTGCAGATACCGCATCAGGTTCCCCAGCCTTTCCGTGCAAACCGCAAAGTACCCGTTCAAGCAATGGCCGCGGCCTGAGAACGCAATCTTCTCAAGCCGCGGCCTCGCGCATTTTTAATTCAGTCCTTCAAGAATGTCTGGGGGTCCACCACGTCGCCGTTCTTTTCCACGGCAAAGTGCAGGTGGGGCGCCTCCGCTGCTTCCGCGATGGCGGTATTGCCCACCGCGCCGATGATCTGCCCGGCTGTGACTGCGTCTCCCGCCTTCACGGTGGGAACGGACTGCAAATTGGCATAGGTGGTCTGATAGCCGCCACCGTGTTTGATCACTACGGTGGTCCCCATCAGGGGATCGTTCTCCACGGCGCTCACCGTCCCGGCACAGGCGGCCATCACCTGAGTCCCCACCTCGGCGGCCAGGTCCACGCCCGCATGCGTTCGCCAATCCCCCATGGTCTCGTCATAGCACAGTTTGTCCACGCTGAATGCCGCCACCACTGCGCCCCGAAGGGGCCAGACGATGAGATTCGGAGCGGTGGCCATCACCGGCGTGTCGTCTACCTTTACCGAGGGCATCTCCGCCGGTGCTTCGGTGGGAACGTCCGTTTCATCCGGCACCTTCGACGTCTGCGGATCCAGAATCTCCTGCGACGGCCCGTTGGGGTCCAGATCGTCAAAGAGGTCCGCGTCCGGGGCCGACACGGAGACCGCCGCATCCGAATTTGCCTCAGCTGCTGTGTTGCCGTGAAACAGGATCATATAGCCCGAAACTCCCGCAACCGCAAGGCACAGGAGCAGGACTATGTAGAAGCCCGCTCCGCCCAGCACCATTTTTGGTTTTTTCATAGAAAACCGTCCTTTCCACTGGTTTGCCCTCAGTATGTCCATGGAAAGGAAAATTTATACACAAAAAGCACGGCGCAAAAATTTTTGCGCCGTGCCGGAAATAAAAATTTTTAAAGTTCGCCTGCGGGCGCGAACGCCGCGAAGCTTTTTCGGAAATTACTTGATAATGAGAGTCGTTCCGGTCATCTCAGGGGGACATTGAAGTCCCATTACGTCCAAAATCGTGGGGGCGATGTCCGCCAGCTTTCCGCCCTTACGCAGCTCGCTGCCCGCGCCGCAGAGAATAAAGGGGACTAAATTGGTGGTATGAGCGGTCATGGGGCTGCCGTCGGGCTGCTCCATCTGCTCGGCATTGCCATGGTCGGCGGTAATCATCGCGATACCACCCATTTTCAGCGTGGCGTTCACCACCTTGCCCACGCACTCGTCCACAGTCTCCACGGCTTTCACTGCCGCACTGAACACGCCGGTGTGGCCCACCATGTCGCAGTTGGCAAAGTTCAGAATGATTACGTCGTAGGCACCCGATTCAATGCGCTCCACGCACTTCTCGCAGACCTCGCGGGCGCTCATCTCCGGCTGGAGGTCGTAGGTTGCCACCTTAGGCGAGGCCACCAGCACACGATCCTCGCCGGGGAAAACAGTCTCAGACCCACCGTTGAAGAAAAAGGTCACATGGGCGTATTTTTCCGTCTCTGCGATGCGCAGCTGCGTCATGCCGAGAGAACTGAGATATTCGCCCAGACCGTTGTGCACAAGGATACGGGGAAAAGCCACCTCCACATTGGGCATGGTGGCATCATACTCCGTGTTGCACACGAAGGTCACGGGAAAATACTGGTGAGTGAAGCCGTCAAACTCCGGGTCCACCAGAGCGCGGGTAATTTCCCGCGCCCGGTCAGGGCGGAAATTAAAGAAAATGACACTGTCGTTGTCGCCGATGGTGCCGCTGCCGTCGCAGACTACCGGCTCCACAAACTCATCGGTAATGCCCTTTTCATAAGAGACCTTCACCGCCGCCACAGGATCGGAGTTTGTTGCTGCGCCCTCGCCGTACACCATGGCGTCGTATGCCTGTTCCACCCGGTCCCAGCGCTTGTCGCGGTCCATGGCGTAATACCGACCCATGACGCTTGCGACCTTTCCGACTCCCAGCTCGCCGCACTTTTTTACGGTCTGTGCCACAAAATTCGCCCCGGAGGTGGGAGACACATCCCGTCCGTCCAGAAACGCGTGGATATAGACCTTTTCAAGGCCCTTGTCCTTCGCCATTTTTAGCAGAGCAAAGAGATGGTCGATGTGGGAGTGGACCCCGCCGTTGGACAAAAGACCCATCAGATGGAGAGCTGAGCCCCTTTCCTTGCAGGCGTCCATGGCGTGGTGATAGGCGGCATTTTCAAAGAATGAGCCGTCAGCCACGGCATTGGAGATGCGGGGCAAATCCTGAAAGACCACCCGGCCGCCGCCGATGTTGGTGTGGCCCACCTCACTGTTGCCCATCTGCCCGTCGGGCAGACCCACGTCCAGCCCGGAGGCCGAAAGAGTCGTATTGGGAAATTCCGCGAAAAATTGATCGAGGCAGGGCGTTTTTGCCGCCCGGACCGCGTTTCCCCGCAGATCACCGGACATGCCGAAGCCATCCATAATGATAAGTGTTGTGGGGGTTTTATTCATAATTATAGTACCTCTTTCTAACTCTGCCGATTGTTTCCGGGCTTCTCACCACGGAACCGACGAGGTCCGCGCCCTTAGAAACGCCGGACCTTGCGACGATTCAGTCCTGATTTGCGGCGTTGATAATTTCGACAAACTGCTCCGGCTTGAGGGCGGCGCCGCCGATGAGCCCGCCGTCAATATCCGGCTGAGCTAGAAGCTCCGCGGCGTTCTTGGGATTCATGGACCCGCCGTACTGAACGGTGACGGACCGGGCCACCCGGGCCCCGTACAGGGCACGGATGGTGGCCCGGATGTTGCTGCAAACCTCACCGGCCTGCTCCGCCGTGGCGGTCTTGCCGGTGCCAATGGCCCAAATGGGCTCATAGGCCACGATGCAGCGGCGCAGCTTGTCGGCGGGGACGCCGCTGAGCGCGCTCTTTACCTGCAGGGCGATCCACTCGTTGGTGATGCCGGTCTCCCGCTGCTCCAGGCTCTCGCCCACGCAAATAATGGGGCTCATGCCGGCGTTCAGAACGGCATGGACCTTTTTGTTCACGCCGGCGTCCGTTTCGCCAAAATACTGCCGCCGCTCACTGTGGCCCACGATGACATACTTGACCGCCAGATCCTTTAGCATGTCCGCGGACACCTCACCGGTATAGGCGCCTTTTTCCTCAAAGTAGACATTTTCCGCGCCAACAGAGATCCGCAGATCCTTAAAGGCCCGGGCAGCCACGGAAATATTGCAGGCGGGGACACAGATCAGGGTGTCGCACCATTTGGCCTTGGGCATGATCTTCTTCAGATCCTCGGCGAACTTCTTCGTCTCCGTGGCGGTCATATTCATTTTCCAGTTGCCGGCAATCACAGTTTTACGGTAACGACGATTCATATTTTATACTTCCTTTTCTATATGTTCTGTTGTATGAGGGGAAACGGAATATTCCCGGGGACGGATTTCCGCTTGTCGCTGCTCAGTGAGAGGAGAACTATGCCACGCTGGTATTCTCCAACCTGAAAAAACGTGTCGCTGGAGTCTCAGTCGTTACCTGTCCTGCAAACAGGCCACGCCGGGAAGCTCCTTTCCCTCGAGAAATTCAAGGGACGCGCCGCCGCCGGTGGAGATGTGGGTGATCCGGTCGGCAAAGCCCATCTGCTCCACTGCCGCGGCGCTGTCTCCGCCGCCCACAATGGTTACCGCACCGCTCTCCGCCATGGCCTGAGCCATGGCACGGGTGCCGCCGGCAAACGCGTCGAACTCAAAAACGCCCATGGGCCCATTCCACACGATCGTGCCTGCGCCCTTCACTGCATCGCAGAACAGCTCCACGGTTTTGGGACCAATGTCCAGGCCCTGCATGTCGTCGGGGATGGCCATGGTGTCCACCACAACGGGCTGGGCGTCGGCAGAAAATTCCTTCGCCGCCAGCGTATCCACCGGCAGGAGAAACTTCACGCCCTTTTCTCGCGCCCTGGCGATCATCTCCAGGGCAAACTCCTGCTTGTCGGCCTCCAGAAGGGACTTGCCAATGGAACCGCCCTGAGCCTTTGCAAAGGTATAGGCCATACCACCGCCAATGATAATGGTGTCGGCCTTGCCGAGAAGGTTACCGATCACATTGATCTTGTCGGAGACTTTCGCGCCGCCCAAGATCGCCACAAAGGGCCGCTTGGGGTTATCCAGCGCATTCCCCATAATCTCCAGTTCCTTTGCAACCAGAAAACCGGAAACGGCGGGCAGATAATCCGCCACGCCCACGGTGGAGGCATGTGCCCGGTGAACGGAGCCGAAAGCATCGGAGACGTACAGCTCCGCCATGGAGGCCATCTCTTTGGCAAGAGCGGGGTCGTTTTTGGTCTCGCCCGCTTCAAACCGGGTGTTTTCCAGAAGCATGATCTCACCGGGCTTCAAAGCCGCGGCCTTTGCCTTGGCGTCGGGGCCCACGGTGTCGGCGGAAAAGATCACGGGCCTTCCCAAAAGCTCTCCCAGACGCTTTGCGACCGGGGCCAGACTCAGCTCCATCTTTCGCTCTCCCTTGGGCTTGCCCAAATGAGAGCAGGCGATCACCGCCGCGCCGTTGTCCAGCAGATACCGAATGGTGGGCAGCGCCGCAACAATGCGCTTGTCGCTGGTGATAGCCCCGGTGGCCATGTCCAGAGGCACATTGAAGTCGCACCGAAGCAGGACCTTCCTCCCGCGGACGTCCACGTCCTTGACTGTTTTCTTATTGTAGTTCATATGCATCCTCCCTGAAAATGTCAGCACGATATGTCGGCTCGATTTGTGCGGATAGATTGCAGATTACGCATAAATAGTATGTCCGTCGCCGCAGTTTTGCAGACGGACAGGGGAAACCAAATCAGCGCCCTTCCGCCATTGTACCCTCGCCGGAAAGGCAGGGGAAACCAATCTGACGCAGCGCCTCGTAGACGCATACGGCCACGGTGTTGCTGAGATTCAGACTTCTGGCCTCGGCGCGCATGGGGAGTCGAATGCACCGGTCATAATGGGCTTTTCGAAAGTCTTCGGGCAGGCCCGCGGTCTCCTTGCCGAAAAACAGCCAGCAGCCGTCCCGGAACTCCGCCGACGTATAGGGGTGGGGCGCTTTCGTGGTGGTGAGCCAGATATCCCGGGCGTCTGGGTTCCGACGAAAAAAGTCGTCCAGATTCTCGTAATCGAAGACCTCCACCAAATGCCAGTAATCCAGTCCCGCCCTTTTGACGGCCCGTTCCGAGATATCAAACCCCAGGGGACGGATTAGATGGAGCCGCGCGCCGGTGGCGGCGCAGGTCCGGGCGATATTTCCGCAATTCTGCGGGATCTCCGGTTCCACAAGAACAACATTCAGCATGAAATCCCTCCATTTGGCATGGACGGGTCAATTGTAATCCATTACCTGTGCAAATTCAACCTCATTATAGGAAAAAAACGTTTTTTTAGAGAAAACAACTGGAAAACTATGAGAAATTCTGCAAAATGCCGAAGTCGACGATCAAATACATGAAAAACTGTAAAATTTCTACATATTCTTATAAGAATCGTCGTTTTGCCGAAATAGAACCGGAATTTTTTGAAACAATTTACTAGCAAACACTGGATTTTCCTTAAATTTTTGTTATAATAATCTTACAACCAATTCTGCGACGGATCTCGCAGTGACTGCCGGGGTATTCGCGCCCCGCAGATTTTTCTCAGGGAGGGAATACCGATGGATCAAAAGCGCGCAGTCATTTTCCTGACGACTTCCCAGGACCCGGAGCAGAAAAAACCGCTGATGCTGAGCGACATTCTGTTTTGCCCCATCCTGACGTGGGTGGCCCGCAAACTGAAAGACGACGGCGTGGAGCGGTTTTTTGCTGTCTGCGGTCCGGAATATGCCGACGAGGCCCGCGCTTGCTTTCCGGTCGACGCCGACGTGACGGTTTCCGACCAGCATCCAAGACTGCTGGACTTTGTCTCCGGCGTAGGGCAAGTGACCGTTATCCCCCGCCCGGTGGTCCCGGCGGAGCGGGCCGGAGAGGGGTATGTCTATTCCGCCAAGGGCTTCGCGCTGGCGGAGGGCTGGAAAAAGGCCGCCACCATATTTTTGCAGGATGTGGACGGCGAGCGGGGCTGGATCGCTCTGAATTCCGACGCCGATATTCAGGACGTGGAGCTGCATCTGCGGGACGAGATTGTCCGGCGGCACATCGCAAACGGCGTTCGGATTTTGGACCCAGGCGCCGTCTATATTGACCCCCGGGTGAAGATCGGCCGGGGGACTATGGTTCTGCCCGGAACGATTCTGCGGGGTGGGACGGACATCGGCCGGGACTGCGTCATCGGTCCCAACGCCATGGTGTCAAGCTGCATCGTGGGGGACGAAACGGAGGTCAATGCCTCCCAAATCAACGAGTCTTCCATTGGCCGGCGGACCCATGTGGGTCCATACGCTTACGTCCGCCCGGGCTCCCACATCGGAGACGATATTAAGGTGGGCGACTTTGTGGAGGTCAAAAACTCCACCATTGGGGACGGAACGAAGATTTCCCACCTGACCTACGTAGGCGACAGCGACGTGGGCAAAAAGGTCAACTTCGGCTGCGGTACCGTCACAACAAATTATGACGGGTTTCACAAGTACCGCTGCACCATCGAGGATGAGTCCTTTATCGGCTGCAACACAAATCTGGTGGCCCCGGTCACCGTTGGAAAGGGTAGCTATATCGCGGCGGGAGCCACGATTACCAAGGATGTGCCCGAGGACGCGCTGGCCGTGGCCCGGGTGAAACAGGAGAACAAGGACGGCTGGGCCGCGCGGCGGCGGAAGATGAACGGCAAGTAACATCTATACAATTTTAATTTATGAATAATATTCAGAACAGAAGAAAGAGGGCGTTGTTATGATTTCTCACGGCAAGGATGTCAAGGTATTCTGCGGCAACTCCAACCCCCAGCTGGCGGCAGAGATCTGCAAATTGATGGGAACCAAACTGGGCGAGTCGGAGGTGGGTACCTTTTCCGACGGTGAGATTTTTGTTTCCCTGTATGAGACGGTCCGCGGCAGCGATGTGTTTGTGGTTCAGTCTACGTCCACCCCTGTCAACAACAACCTGATGGAGCTGCTCATTATGATCGACGCGCTGAAGCGTGCTTCTGCGGGGCGCATTACCGCCGTTATACCGTATTACGGCTATGCCCGGCAGGACCGCAAGGCCAAGGCCCGCGACCCCATCACCGCAAAGCTGGTGGCCAACATGCTCACCGCCGCCGGCGCGGATCGGGTGCTGACCATGGATTTGCACGCCTCTCAGATCCAGGGCTTCTTCGATATCCCTGTGGACAATCTGGCGGGCAATCCCATTTTTGTGGATTACTACGCCAAGAAGTTCGGCACCAACTGCGAGAATATGATGGTGGTCTCCCCCGACGTGGGCAGCGTGGCCCGCGCCCGCGCTTTCGCCCAGAAGCTGCACATGAACCTGGCGATCGTGGATAAGCGCCGCCAGAAGGCCAACAGCTGCGAGGTCATGAACGTCATCGGCGACGTGAGGGGCATGGACTGTATCATTTTCGACGACATGGTGGATACCGGCGGATCCCTGTGCAACGCCGCGCAGGCGCTGATCGATGTGGGCGGAGCCAAAAGCGTCCACGCCTGTGCCAGCCACGGCGTTCTCTCCGGCCCGGCCATTGACCGTATCAATAACAGCGTCATCACGGAGCTGGCTCTGCTGGACACCATTGCGCCCATCGATGCGAGCAAGTCTGAGAAGATCACGTACCTCCCTGTGGCCCCTATGTTTGCCGAGGCCATCGAGCGCATTTATCAGGAGGTCTCCATCTCCAAGCTGTTCCGTTAATCGGAATCGCCGCGAAACTGAATCGTCAGGGCGGGGAGAGGTTCTTCCCGCCTTGTACGTGTTGAATTCATGATACGTATCTCCGGAATGACAATGATGGAAAGGGCCGTTCCGGCGGCTCAAGAAGCGGGTCCTTAAAAAATTACTGAATAAAATTCGGAAAATTGTACGAAAAAGCAGATGGGCTTTTACGGCCGCCGTGTTCTTTCATGTGGGCGGATGAATACGAATTTAAAAGGGAATGAAACCATGCTGTTTGAAAACAAATCCTCCGGCGCGGACTGGATTTTGGCGGGCCTTGGAAACCCAGGGGAGAAATACGCGAGGACCCGGCACAATATGGGCTTTCTCACCGTGGATCTGCTGGCGGAGAAGCAGGGTGTAAAGCTGAACAAAGTGAAGTTCAAATCCGCATATAATATTTTGCGGTTTGGCGGCGCACGGGTGCTGGTGATGAAGCCCCAGACCTTCATGAACCTCTCCGGCGAGGCCGTACAGGAGGCGGCGCAGTTTTACAAGATACCCGCCGACCATGTGGTGGTCATTTACGACGACGTATCCCTGCCTGTTGGAAAACTGCGGGTGCGGCCCTCCGGCTCCGCCGGGGGACACAACGGCATTAAGAACATCATCGCTCACTTGGGCACAGATCAGTTTCCCCGGGTAAAAATCGGAATCGGAGATCCCGGCGGTACCGGGGAGGAACGGGACATGATCGATTGGGTCGTGGGCGTTCCTTCGCAGGCAGACCGGAAGGTCTTGCTGGACACCTTTGTCCGTGCCATCGATGCGGCGGAGTGTATCATTGAGAACGGCGACTGCCAAAAAGCGATGAATTGCTTTAACTGAAGCTCTCCGGTGCCGTTTGACGGTCTCAAAGATCGGGGCGGCGTCGCACACGGCGTTAAAAAGGAACATTTATGGAACAACTCCTGAAAAAACTGAATGAGCTCCCGGAACTCCGCGAGGCGGTCTCAAGTCTTGAAAACGGCAGAAGCCCCGTGGCAGTCTCTGGTCTCCAAATTGCTCACCGCGCCGCCGTCGGCGCGGCTATTGCCGCGTCCATGGGCCGTCCGGCGGTATTCCTGTGCGGCGATGAGCAGGAGGTCAGGCGCCTGGCGGGTGATCTCCACGCCCTGACGGGGACGGAGCCGGTGACTCTGCTGGGTCGGGAGTGGCAGTTCCGGGCGGGGGCTGTATCCTCCCGCGCGTGGGAGCAGAACCGTCTTGCCGCGCTGTACGCATTGGCAAAGGGAAAGGTCTCCGTCTGCATCGCCACGGCGGATGCGCTGATGACCCGGACTATGCCGAAAAAGAAGCTTTCCGCCGCAGCGAAGACCCTGAAGATCGGCGGGAGGCTGGACTTGAACCAGCTGTCGGATCAGCTCACCGCCGCCGGATACACCCGGTGCGAGCAGGTGGAGGGCGTGGGGCAGTTCGCCGTCCGAGGCGGGATTTTGGACGTGTTCTCACCGCTGATGGAGCAGCCTGTGCGCTGTGAGCTGTTCGACGACGAGATCGACTCCATGGGAGCGTTTGACCCCGGCACGCAGAGGCGGGTGAAAAACATCAAATCCGCGTTGCTGCTTCCCGCCGCCGAGGTGTTGCCCCATCAGGCGACCGGCGGAGTGGAAGGCCTTGCCGCCACGCTGGACAAAGAGGCGGAAAAGCTGGAGAAAAAGAACCGGCTTGCCGCAGCCGCGGAGAGCCTACGGGCAGACGCAGCCCGACTGCGGGACGGCGGAGCCCTGGGCGGTGCGGACCGGTATCTCTGCGCCGTGTATCCGGAGGCGGCCTGGGGGCTGGACTACCTGCCAACAGATGCGGTGGTGTTCTTCAGCGAGACAGGGCGGGTAGAGGAACGCATCAAGGGCTTTGCCCTGCAGGCCAAGCAGGACACTGAGGCGCTGCTGGAAGCCGGGGTGCTGGCGGGAACGTTTTCCCATCTCAGCATGACCGGAGAGGAGCTGCTCTCCCGCTTGGCGGACTTCCCCACGGTGATGGAGACGTCCCTCCCCACCTCGCGCTATCCCATCCCCCCCAGGGTGCTGGTGAACCTCACCACAAAGCAGCTTCCCTCCTACGGAGGCAGCCTTGAGACTGCGGCGGAGGACCTGAAGCACTACCGGACCGTGGGATACGGCGTACTGATCCTCTGCGGCGGCGAAGCGCGGGCGAAAAACCTTCTGCGGCTGCTGGAAGAGCGGGGTGTTCCGGCCACGCTTGACTTGAAAAATGCCGCTATGCCTGCCGCAGGTGAGGTACGGCTGACCGCCGGGGCGCTGAGCGCGGGCAGCGAGTGGCCCCAGCTCCGTCTGGCGGTGCTGACGGAGGGGCAGCTTGCTCCCTCCGCCCGGAAGCAGAAGAAACTGAAAAAGGACTCCAATCGACAGAAGCTCCAATCCTTCACCGATCTCTCACCCGGCGATCTGGTGGTCCACGCCCAGCATGGCGTGGGCCGGTTTGCGGGAATCCGCAAAATGCCGGTTGACGGCGTGGAGAAGGACTATATCAAAATTGACTATGCCGCGGGGGACTGCCTGTACGTCCCGGTAACGGCGCTGGATCAGGTCAGCAAGTATATCGGCGGCGGCGAGGACAGCGAACATACCCGGTTGAATAAACTGGGAGGAACCGAATGGGCCCGCTCCAAATCCAAGGCGAAGGCCGCGGCGAAGGATCTGGCCAAGGGACTCATCGCCCTGTACGCCGCGAGGCAGAAGCAGCCCGGCTTTGCCTTCTCACCGGATTCCCCCTGGCAGCAGGAATTTGAGGACGCCTTTCCCTATCCGGAGACAGACGACCAGCTCCGTTCCGTGGAGGAGATCAAGGCCGACATGGAGCGGCCCCGGCCCATGGACCGCCTGCTGTGCGGTGACGTGGGGTACGGCAAGACCGAAGTGGCTCTCCGGGGCGTGATGAAGTGTGTGCTGGACGGGAAGCAGGCGGCGATTCTGGTGCCTACCACCATTTTGGCCCAGCAGCACTATGCCACCGCCATGAGCCGCTTCGCCGGATTCCCTGTGAACGTGGAGGTCCTGTCCCGGTTCACCGCACCAAAAGAGCAAAAGCGAATTTTGGAGGCTGTCCGCACCGGCGGGGTGGACGTGCTGATCGGCACTCACAAGCTGCTGCAAAAATCGGTGCAGTTCAAGAATCTGGGGCTCCTGGTCATTGACGAGGAGCAGCGGTTCGGCGTGACCCATAAAGAGCGTCTCAAGGAAATGGCCAGGCAGGTGGATACCCTCACCCTCTCCGCAACCCCCATTCCCCGGACATTGAACATGGCTTTGTCCGGCCTTCGGGACATGAGCACCATCGAGGAGCCGCCCGCCGACCGCCAGCCGGTGCAGACCTATGTGCTGGAACACGACTGGGAGATCGTGGCGGACGCTATCCGCCGGGAACTGAGCCGAGGAGGGCAGGTATACTATCTTCATAACCGTGTGGAGTCCATCACCACCACCGCGGGGCGGCTCCAGAAGCTGCTGGGGCCGGAGGCCCGCATCGCCGTCGGCCATGGAAAGATGTCAGAGCAGGAGCTCTCCGACGTAATGAGCCGGATGGTGGATGGCGAGGCCGACATTTTGGTGTGTACAACCATCATCGAAACAGGCATTGATATTCCAAACGTGAATACACTGGTGATTGAGGACGCGGACAGGATGGGGCTTGCCCAGCTCCATCAAATTCGCGGCCGCATCGGTCGCAGTACCCGCCGGGCCTACGCATACCTCACTTACCGTCCGGGCAAAATTTTACAGGAGACCGCCAGCAAGCGTCTGGGAGCTATCCGGGAATACGTGGAATTCGGCTCCGGATTTAAAATCGCCATGCGGGATCTGGAAATCCGGGGCGCCGGCAATTTGCTGGGACCGGAGCAGTCCGGGTATATGATGAGCGTGGGCTACGACATGTACCTGAAACTCCTGGAGGAGGCGGTGCTGGAGGAAAAAGGGGAGCAGCCGGCCCAGGCGGCGGAGTGCACCGCCGACCTGACGGTGAACGCCCATCTCCCCGAGCGGTACGTCCCCTCGGCGGAACAGCGGATGGATCTGTACCGCCGCATTGCCGCCATCCGGACTCCGGAGGACTCCGGCGAGATTTTGGACGAACTGATGGACCGCTATGGCGACCCGCCCAAGCCCGTGCTGGCACTGCTGGACGTGGCCCTTTTGCGGGCCTCGGCCCAGGCCGCCGGTGTCACCGACCTGAGCCAAAAGGGAGACCGGCTGCGGCTGGAGCTGGGCGTTTTTCGCCCGGAGGCTCTGGCGGCGGTGTGCGCGCTGCCCAAATACCGGCAGCTGCTCACGCTCAGTGCCGGAGACATCCCCATGCTGACGCTGCGGCTGCGGCCCGGCGCGGACGTGCTGGAAACGGCGGCCGTGCTGGTGGAGGACCTGCGTCTTGCAGCAGACAATACGAAAGAAGAGGAGAACGGCCATGTCTGAGGAGAAGAACGAACGGCAGGAGCTGCCTCAAAAAGCACAAAAGCCGGAAAAAGCCGAAAAGCCGGAGAAGGAGACTAACGAGAGAGGGAAGATGACCTTTGGCCGTTTTCTGCGAAACTACGGCTATCTGTTTGCTACGGTGATCGTGATGCTGGTGCTGTTCCGGGGCATCTTTCTGCTGGGATTTGTCACCAGTGGATCCATGGAGACCACCCTGCCCACTCATTCCGTGTTTTTGAGCTGGCACCTGAGCTACGCGGTGGGCGATCCGGTGCCGGAGCGGGGGGCTATCGTGCTGTTCGACAGCGATGAGCTGGGGGAGACGCTGGTAAAGCGGGTCGTGGGCCTGCCCGGCGAGACGGTCTCCTTCCGGGACGGTCAGGTGCTGATTAACGGCACCGCGCTGGAAGAGACTTATCTGCCAGTTCAGGGGATTACCTATCCTCAGAACGAGGGAGACAGCTTCACCGTGCCCGACGGGTGCGTTTTCCTGATGGGAGATCATCGGGACGACTCCCTGGACAGCCGTTTCTGGCAGGATCCCTTTGTCCCCGTGTCTAATATCCGTTCCCGGGCACTGGTAGACTTCTCCCTGTGGCCCGGCAATACGTGGCTCGGCGTGCGCCGGGTGGGTTAAGTGCGCCCGCCTGCCCCGCCGTGAGGAAGGAGCAGGTTTGTGAAACGGGCGTTTACGGCCGCATTGGTGGCCATGCTGTTGCTGTCCGGCTGCGGAAAGCAGGCGGAGAAGCCGTCAGGACTTTACTACGAGGCGTCCGGCATTGCGCCGGACGCGGTGCTGCTGACGGTGGATGGTCGGGAGGTTCCGGCTGCCCGATATTTCTATTGGCTGACCGCCGACTGCGACTATCTGGCAGAGCAGTCCGGCGGCACGCCGGACTGGACCGGGGACGCGGGCGGACAGACTCTGGATGAATATGTGAAGGAACAGGCTTTGTCCGCGGCGGTATTTTACGCCACGGTGGAGTCTCAGGCGGAATCGCACCGCTGCGTGCTGACAGCCGAGGATTTGACCGCCATGGACGAGGACTGGACGAAGCAGGTGACTGCCGCCGGCGGGGAGGATGCATATCTCGCCGTTTTGGCGCAGAAGGGTCTGGATCAGGCGGGCGCGCAGCTGTTTTCCGCTGACTACTACCTGTATGAACAGCTCCGGGCGCTGTCCCAGGCAGAGGGGAGCGATCTAGCCCCCCAGAGCGGGGCCGTGGCATCTTATGCACAGACCGCTGGAATTTACACGGCAGATACCCTCTTGTTCCCTAGCGGGGACCTGGCAGCGGTGGCTCTGTCCGAGCTCGAAAAGGACCCCGATTTGGACCCGGCGACCTTGAAAGACGGCGTCTATGCCCCTGTTACAGCCGCTCCGGGAGACGGGACCCTGCCCCAGGCAGCGGAAAGCGCCTTGACGGGACTCCAGGCTGACCAGTGGAGCCAGCCTGTGGAAACGGAGACGGGGATATACCTTCTGCGTCCGGCGGCGCTGGACGAGGATGCCGCCGAAGACCTCTGGTTCGATGCCCAGATTCAAAATATGGCGGCAGAGGCTCAAGTGACCTTAGCGGAGGAATATAGCAGCTTTACCGCCGCCTCGTTTTATGAAGGCCTTTGTGCGGCAAGGGCCGCAGCGAAATAGGTGCGGTTCCTGCCGCCGCAGTATCGGTAGGTAAAGGTTGGCGGCGGCAGAGAAAAGGAAGCTGATATGCACAAAATCCCTTCCGTTTTCGTCAAGGTGACGAAAACGGAAGGGATTTTGACAAAGTTTTAACAAAATTTTCTAAATTGCTATTTTTCCCATTGACGGAACCTGCAAATTCACCTATAATAAATGCATAAGCGGTTAGGAGTAAGCTCGTTTGCCAAAATTTTGACAATCATGTTAGAGTTTTGACAATCTCACCTTTCTCCGCCGCATTCCCGCTGTTTTCCCGCACGGGCCTGAAAACAGTCCGTGTCATGCGAAGAATTTTATAAAACAAAAATGGAGGAACATCATGAAAGAACTTTATGTCGTGAATTGTTGCCGTACAGCCATCGGTTCCTTTGGCGGCTCCCTGAAAAACGTCTCCGCCACAGAAATGGGTTCCATCGTCGTCAAGGAAGCCCTGAATCGTGCCGGTGTAAAACCCGAGCAGGTTGACGAAGTGATGTTCGGCTGCATTCTGACCGCAGGTCTGGGCCAGAACGTTGCCCGTCAGGTCGCCGTTAAGGCCGGCATCCCCTATGCTGTTCCCGCTTACACCGTGGGCATGGTCTGCGGTTCCGGCATGAAATCCGTCATCGAAGGAGCCCGCTCCATCCTGGCCGGCGACGCAGACGTGATCGTCTGCGGCGGTACCGAGAACATGTCCGCCGCTCCCTATGCCGCTCCCGATGCCCGCTGGGGCGCCCGCATGGGTGACAAGAAGCTGGTCGACACCATGATCAAGGACGGCCTGTGGGATGCGTTCAACAACTATCACATGGGCACCACCGCCGAGAATATCTGTGACGTGTGGGGCATCTCCCGCCAGGAGCTGGACGAGTTCTCCGCCTCCTCTCAGCAAAAGTGCGAAGCTGCTCAGAATGCCGGTAAGTTTGACGACGAGATCGTTCCTGTCCCCGTGAAGGTTAAGAAAGATATCGTCGAGTTCAAAAAGGACGAGTTCCCCCGCGCCGGCACCACCGTCGAGGGCATTTCCAAGATGAAGGGTTCTTTCCCCGTGGGTCCCGAGTCCCCCAATCCCCAGGTTGTCCACACCTTTGAACTCACCGGTGTGAAGGAAACCGCCGACAAGGGCACACAGCGCGTCACCGCTGCTTCCTCCTCCGGTATCAACGACGGCGCTGCCGCCATCATCCTGGCTTCCGGCGAAGCCGTGGAGAAGTACGGTCTGAAGCCTATGGCAAAGCTGGTCTCCTGGGGCCAGGGCGGCGTCGATCCCAAGATCATGGGCGTCGGTCCCGTTCCCGCCTCCAAGCAGGCCATGGCCAAGGCTGGCCTGACCATCGACGATATGGATCTGGTGGAGGCCAACGAGGCCTTTGCCGCTCAGTCCATCGCTGTGGCCCGCGAGCTGAAGTTCGACATGAGCAAGGTGAATGTCAACGGCGGCGCTCTGTCTCTGGGCCATCCCGTTGGCTGCTCCGGCGCCCGCATCATCGTCACTCTGCTCCATGAGATGCAGAAGCGGCCCGAGGCCAAGAAGGGCTTGGCTACGCTGTGCATCGGCGGCGGCCAGGGCGTTGCAACGATCTTCGAGAAGTGCTAATTTCTTAAGCTGCATAAAAACGGACGCCTGTGGGGAACCACAGGCGCCCGTTTTGTTTTCTCGCTGTTATGGGTCATGTGCCGACTGACCGGCTTTTGCACGAACCTGCCGCCGGAGTCACTCCGCGAAAATCTCCGTCAAAAGCTCCACAGCCTCTGGCAGCCGCTCCTTTTCAAGGCCCGCGTAATTCACCACCAGCGTGTGGTCGAACACCGCCTCCCGCCGCTGGGTATACTCAGACAAAAAGCCCAGTCGGACGCCTTTTTCCTGAGCTCTGGCGTCAAGCGCCTCATCGCTTCGGGCGGTGTCCAGCCGCAGCAGGAAGTGCAGTCCCGCCCCCTGCTCCGCGATGTGGACCCGTCCGGCAAAGGCGCTTTGGGCAAACGCCTCCAGCACGGCGGCCCGCCTGGTGCGGTACTCCGTCCGCATCCGGGCCAGGTGCTGCTCATAGTATCCGCCCTCCAAAAATCGGGCAAGGACGAACTGCTCTGTGGCGGGGACGGTGCAGGCATAAAAATCCAGCTCCCGGCGGTACTGATCCAAAAGCCGGGGCGGCAGCACCAAAAAGCCCACCCGCATGGACGGAGCAATGGTCTGGGAAAACGTATTTAAATAGGCCACCCGGCCTCCGCCGTCGATGCTTTGCAGCGGCGGGATTGGCCGGCCCGTAAAGCGGAGTTCGCTGTCGTAGTCGTCCTCGATGATAACCCCGCCGGTCTCCTCTGCCCAGCGCAGCAGCTCCTGCCGCCGCCGGATGGGGGTCACCAGTCCGGTGGGATACTGGTGGGAGGGGGACAGATGCACTGCCCCCGCGCCAGATTCCCGCAGGGTGTCCGGGTTCATCCCCTCGCCGTCCAGCGGCAAAGAGACGCACCGGACACCGCTTTTTTCATACACCTGCCGAATTTTCGGATAGCCGGGGTCCTCCACCGCCAGCACCGTGTCCCGTCCCAGCAGCTGGGCCAGCAGAAGATACAGATACTCCGCCCCCGCGCCGATCACGATTTGCTCCGGCGACGCGGAAAGCCCCCGAAAGTCCCTGAGGTCGCTGCAGATTGCCCGCCGCAGGGCAGGCAGCCCCTGATGGGGCAGCGGAGAGAGAATCGCAGCTCCCTCTTCCGACAGTACCTGCCGCGTCAGCCGCGCCCATGTGGCGAGAGGAAACCTGGCCGCATCCACCCGGTTTGTCTTCAGATCCAGCTTCCACTCCGGCGTCGGCCGGGACGGTACGTCCGCGGCCGGCTGCCGCACTGCAAGACTCGGCTCCACCCGGGAGACAAAAAAACCGCTGCGGGGTCGGGTGTGGACATAGCCCTCCGCCTCCAACTGCTGGTATGCCCCCTCCACAGTGATCACCGAGACCCCCAGATGCTCCGCCAGCGCCCGCTTGGAGGGCAATTTTTCTCCCACCGCCAGTGCGCCGGAAAGAATGTCTTCCCGAATGCGGCGGTAGAGATATTCATACAGGGTTAGCCCGCCTCGGTCTTCCAGGGAATAAGTCAGCATATGTCACGCTCCAATCTGACCTTATCGAAGATTTACAATTTGGGTATTTTAATACTATCATACACTGGCTATAATGTACTCAATTGAAGCCGAGAGGAGTCAGAGAAATATGGAGAAGACGATAAAGACGGAAAATCCCCCCACTGCGGACACGCGGGTGCGGACCATTGTCACCATGGCCCTGATGGCGGCGCTGGCCTGTGTTGCCACCATGGTGATCCGCGTTCCCTCTCCCACGGGAGGCTATATGAATCTGGGCGACACGGTGGTGCTGCTGGGGGCGTTCCTGCTGGGACCGTGGTACGGCGCACTGGCGGGCGGCATTGGCTCTGCTATGGCGGACGCTCTTGCCGGCTATATGGTCTATGCCCCCGCCACATTGGTCATCAAGGCTGTTATGGCGATTCTGGCGGGCCTTTTATACCGCGGGCTGAAGGAGAAGTCCGGCGGCATGATTCTCTCCGCGCTGGTGGGCGAGATTCCCATGGTGGCAGGCTACTGGCTGTTTGACGCGCTGCTGCTGCGCAGCTTTGCCGGCAGCGCGGCGGGGATTCCAAGCAACCTGGTGCAGGCAGGCTTCGGCGTGGCGGTCTCCGTCTTTCTGGCAGCGGCGCTGCGAAAGAGCGGCTATGTGCGGAGCAAGTTTTCCAACCTGTAAGGGGAAAACCTTTGCATGATTGGAGTTTTTATTGAAAAAGTGAGAACTGCTTTCACGGCAGGCTAACGCGGGACGGAGGTATCATCCGTCCCGCGCTTTCTTGATTTTTTATGGAAAGCGTGCTTGACATTTCACTGATCCTGCGGTAATATGGAACACGGAAAGTATACTTTCCATTCGGAGGGAGGGTATTTGTGAAAAATCGGTTGGAGGAAATCCGAAAGCAGCGGGGAATCCGGCAGGAGGATTTGGCGGCTGCGCTCGAAGTATCAAGGCAGACCATCGGCTCTTTGGAAAACGGCCGCTATAATCCCTCCATCCTTTTGGCGTTTAAGATCGCCGACTATTTTGGCATGCGCATTGAGGACATTTTTATCTATGGGGAGGAAAAAGGAGAATGAAGAAAGGCGCATTTTTTACACTGAGCGTGATCGGCCTCGTGCTGATTGCCATCGGTCTGTGTTATGTCAAGTCAGCCCCGGAGGCGCAGGGTGTGATGAGGGTTTTGCCGTACTACTGCATCGGAATTGGATGCGGTGCATTCGGACATGGAGTCGGAGAGCTGATTGCATTAAAAGCTGCCGGGGATCTTCAAAAACAGATTGAAATTGAGAAAAAGGATGAACGAAACATCACAATTAGCAATTATGCCAAGGGAAAGGCGTACGACGCCATGATCTATATCTTCGGCGCGCTGATTATATCGTTCGGATTGATGAATATTGATTGGCATGTAGTGTTGATGCTTGTCTTTGCCTACTTGCTTGTGCAAGGAATTTCCGTTTATTATCGCGGCAAATACGACAAGGAGATGTAGAAAAAGAGCGTTTTCTCTCGGCTGAAGGCAGTTACCCCCGGTTCGATATGGACCGGGGGTAACTGCCGAATCGAATGATGCATACTATAGGGCAGCAAGATTACGCCATCAGGAGTGATCTTGAAATATGTTCTTAGGAGAAACATTATGGATAAAACTCTCCCTCGGGATTTTGAGTGCGCTGAGTCTGTGCCTGCTGGTGCAGTTGATGCGGTTTCTGGCGGTTACCCGCATCCTCCGGTTCCGACAGATGCTGAATCTGTTGATATGGTAGCAGCTGCTGAGGCGCGAATCGCGACCAGCTTGGCCTTTTTCCTGGAACTATTCCTCCAAAAAGTCTGTATGATCCGCGATCCTGCGGAGCAAGCCGAAATCATTAAGGATATCTTGTGCGCATACACCTGCAAGGAAAAAGCGATGGCGGCTCTGTTTAATGCGCTTGCAAATAAAATCTTGGCCGATAAAGGCTTAGTCCCCGGCGATGGCGGCGATTGCTGTTAAAAACAGAGATGATCCAATTTCTCCGTTTTAAGTGCGTCAGAAAGGCGGAAGCCGATGAATAAAGAAGATTTTAATCGGATCAAGGGCTCTTCTATGCCTCAGTTTCGATTTAATTGTCCAGAGCCGAAGAAAGAGGAAACCATTTTCCCCTGCCGCTGCCATGATTGCGATAAGACGGTTCTCCATTATCAAACCTGCGTAAGCAAGTGTGAATCCGAACTTTTTTGCAGTGCCGCTGACCGGCTTATTTGCGAGCTTCAAAAAGCGCGGACCTTATGTGAACTGAAGCAGGTTTTTGATATGATGAGTAGCCTGCTGACAGCTAGTGCAGCGAAGGAGTTATCGCTGGCGGAAATAGTTAAGGCATCCAATTGTATAACTAAAAAGCCAGATCACGAATGTGACTGCTGAATACCCTCGCAGCATAATATAAAAACAAACCCGCCTCCAAGGAAATACCAAGGAGACGGGCTTGTTTTTATGGAGAGATGAAAAGAAAAAGGATGAAAATGAAAAAACTCTTGCACCTCGCAGGTGGCTCATTCCCTTGAGGATGTTCACATCATATCTGAGAAAGCTAAAAGAGGCCTTAAAAAGCTGTGAATAAAATGTAAACACGGACGTGATTTTGAAAATGTAAGCAGTCTGCACAGAGCTTATTTACATGTCATAGCTCATTTAAAATTTGCTTCTTTCAGCAGCGGCAAATATTCTTCCCACCAGTAGTCGCGGATCGGCATCGGTTTGTGATTGTCAAAATACAGAAGCAGGCACGGGCTTATTCCGTGATAGGCGTCAAGATGCTCATAGCCTGTTAAATGTCCTCCGGAAATTAACTGGCGGACCGTGGCGTGGTAATTGTAGTACATAGCGGTTACTCCGTAAGTAAAGTTATAATATGGCCTTAGTATACTTCACTTACACATCAACATCAATTGACGATCTGCAAAAAAATATGCACGCTCGGTATTTTTATAATTAAGTCGAGCACAAAGGTCTGTACTTTGATCGGTACGCTTTAAAAAACGGCTTGGTTTTTCACCCTTTCAAGCGGCAAAAGTGGGCCTGAAGAGCAAAAAGAAAATCCCTTAAAGCCTTACAGCTCTAGGGGAAATCTTTGGAGCGGCCGATGGGAATCGAACCCACCTATGCAGCTTTGGAAGCTATTAAAATCAAAGGTATATCAATCGAAATCAGCATTTTTGACCTGTATATGACCTGTACGCTACTTGCTTTTCGTGGTCTGATTTTGAGAGTCGGACAGGTACAGATCCAGCTTGTCCACTGATTTTCTCTTGTGGATGGCGTCCAAATGCGTGTAGATTTTCAATGTCGTTGTTACATCGGCGTGTCCCATCTGGGCGCAAGCCTGAACCACATCCACACCGGCCAGATACAGCAAGGTGCAGAAGGTGTGTCGGAGCCAATGGAGCGTAATGTGCGGAATGGTCATGTCAAACTTTCGCTGTCCCGGCTTCTTCATGCGTTCCATATCCGCCGGTGTCCGGGTGCCATACTTGATATTCAGCAGACGCATATAGCCGCCCCAGAGTGAAAGCCACGCGCATTCAGACATAACTACGCCCTTGGCGCTGTGAATAACAAGCATATTGTCCCGCGGCATTTTACTCATATAGTCGGCCAGCCGTTGGGGAATATCCACGGTCCTCATGCCGGCGGCGGACTTTGTCAAGTGCCGGAGGCGCGGCGGCTCATTAGGCGGGTATTCGATGGTCTTATTGACTATGATGGTACGCTCTTTCAAATCAATGTCTGCCCATGTCAGTGCAGCCAGTTCCCCACGGCGTAGCCCTGCAAGCATCATAATAGCCGCTACGGGCTGCGCACGGTGTGGGGTATCCCATATCCATTGCTGCTCTTCGGCGGTCAGAGCGCGCCTTTGCTCGGCTTTCTGAGTGGGTTGCGTGAGCTGCACCAAATCAACCGGGTTTGATGGAATCACCCGTCCAACGGCCCTCTGCATGATCTGCCTAATTGTGGAGCGGTAGAAATTGACGGTACGCGCTGCATAGCCGTTCTCTTGCATTTCCACAAGTGACCGCTCAATATCGTCGGCGCGTATTTGGCCTATCTCAAAACCTGCAAGGGCTTCTTTCCAAGCCTTTACCCCGCGCTCATAGTTTGCTTTCTGCTTGTCCGTGATCTCAGCAGCACTTTTTACCCTGAGCCAATCATCGGCCCACTGAGCGAAGCTGTCGCGCTGAGAGAGTACATCAAGGCCACGCCCAATCTGGAGACGGACAGCTGTTTCCTTTTCTTTCAGCTCTGCCGGAGTTTTGGCGTAAATGTTTTTGTACTGCTTCTTCCCGGCGTCATCCCGGCCAAGGTAAATCTGAGCGCGATATCGACCGTCTGACCTCTTTTTTGCCCGTGGCATCTATAATGCACCTCCTATCTAAAATCTAGATAGAACATATGATCTATATTTGGCTAAATTTCCATATTGCAAATTGATTAAAAACGTGTATACTAGATTACAGAGGAACGTCGCCAGAGAACGCGAGGGTGTTGTACCAGCATGAGAAATCATGTGGAAGTCGCGCTGGGGGTTCCTCTGTTTTTATTCTCTGTTACACAGTTTGAGGGATTGCAAAATTCCATTCGCGGGTTTCATTTTGTCGTTAAAATACTTCATGCCATATCGATCAATTTTTCCGTTGTGCCTATAGTTCTTTTCCCAGAGCTTTATGGCGAAACAGGGAATCACCATCCCATATCCGTTTACTTCATGTGAATAGAACATAGAAGTAGCGCAGACGTCCGCAAGTTGCAGCATATCCCAGGAGGATGCTTGTTTGCAGTCGATACCGGTAAAAACGTGAGAGACTTGGTTATTGCTATATGGTATCAATTTGTCTTGAATGTATTTTATAAGATCAGCATCCCTGGACGTTCCCCTGCTTGATAGAATAATCTTTCCTTCTCGCCCTGTATCCCGCAAAAACCAAGAAACTCGCTCCAAAAGGTAACGGCAGATATAATTATATGCTAATAGGTCGGTTGGCATTTTCGCCTTGTCAAATTGCTTTGTATCAAAGAGGATATGAACACAGGTAAAATTATTAGTAGACAATTCTTTTACGATATAACCTCTTCTATTGAAATCCTTAACTGTCCGAAAGTGTATTGCTTGTACATTTAATTTCTGCTTAATGGATTTTAGATTTGCCCTAATAGCGGCTTCCTCACTTCGATCTACAATGACGGCTGTTAAAACAAACCACTGCGTTCCGCGATTAGCGCCGAGGTCGCCAGCCTCATCAATGTAGACTGTACAAGGGATAGCACACATTATATACATCTCCCCGCCCCAGGCTTCGGCCTGGGGATTATTTTTTTACGCATTCAGAATCACATTTTGAGCCTTCTTCTATATCTGGTTCCGTATATTCTGGCAAACGAGTAAGCTCTTGAGTGCGTTTTATCGCTTCCTTGCGACCCTTTAAATTTAATTCGTGATAGAACTCAAGCAGTAATTCATCCTTGCCGGCATAGTCCTCCGCGTATTTATCAATTTTCTTTTCGACATTTGACCGCAAGGATTCAAAAGGATCTGACACAAGACCTCCGGTCATGTTCTTTAAAAATTTTTGCAACTCAGGTGATGAGAGATCTTCTATAGTTTTGATTTTTTCGCGGTCAAGCAACTCCCTAATGTCACGTGCCCTTATTACTACCTCGCCATTATCTTCTCCATTTCGCAAATATGACTTGGTAACTCCGAGTGCGTCGGCAATAGCTTTCAAAGTATCGTCCCGAACCATTTCGCTATTTCTTTTTGTAATAGAGTATAACGTATTAACAGGAACACCGGAATAATCTGCCAATTGCTTTATCGAAATACCGCGTTCATGCAATATTTTTTTTAATCTTGATCCTACTCCCATAATTATATCCTCCTATGATAATTAAATCACAAATTAGTGCGATTTGCAAGTATTTTATTTTTTGCATTAATTAGGGCTTGACATTTAACGCGTTTAGTGCAATAATTAGTGCAATACAAGATGGCGCACTAATTATCGGGGGGAGGTAATAACGTGAGAATTGATCGAGCAAAATTTGCGGCGGAACTTGCGCGGAAGGACATGAACGTAAAGCGATTGGCTGAGAGGTCTGGGATTTCGAGAGTTACAGTTTCCAGCGTAAAATGTGGAAAAACCTGCGCGCAAAAGACCGTGGAGGCCATTGCAAACGCTTTAGGGGTGAAGACCTCCGACATCATCCAGCAGGAGGCGAATTAAATGTATAGGCCAATGCGAGTAAACAAACCTCGCCGGGTGATCCACAGTGTTGACGAGCTGCCGGTGCTGTGCGATGCCGCCGAAGCCGGGCTCCTTCTCCGTCTGAACCCTGAGAAGGTGTCAAAGATGGCCGCTGACGGAGTCCTACTGGGTGCCAAGCAAGGGCAGAAGTGGTTTTTTCGCCGGGATGATCTGGTGGGCTACCTGGACAAATTATTCACTGAGACAGTGGATACTCATTCCAATTTTACAATGACTGCTGGAGAAAACGGCGAATCTCTGCTTTGAGGTGAACTATGGCGTTAGAAAGCTTTAATGCCTATCATAGCTACTTAAAAAGCATGGAACTCCTGAATGATGCGGAGTGCGGGCGACTGTTCCGGGTATGTTTGGAATATAGCATGTCTGGCGCAGCGCCGGAGCTACGCGGTAATGAGCGGTTTGTGTTCCCTGCCATAAGAGAGCAGATAGATAGGGATAAGCAAAAATACACGGAAAAATGCACACGGCTTCGGGAAAATAGCACAAAGGGTGTTCTTGCAAGGGTCAACCAACTCGGAGCCAGATGCAACCAAATGGTTGCGACAGACAGCCATATCGAACCTAAAGACAAGGACAAGGACAAGGACACTAAAGAAAACTCTCCTTCGGAGAGTAAAAGAAAAGCTTTTGTTCCGCCGACTGTTGACGAGGTCCGGACTTACTGCCTTGAACGCAAAAACGGGATAGACCCGGAAGCGTTTATAGACTTCTACACCTCCAAGAGCTGGATTGTCGGCAAAGTCAAAATGTCAGACTGGAAAGCTGCTGTCAGGACTTGGGAACGGAGGGAGAAACCGGCAGAGCCGCCAGCGGGTGGAGGATATGGCGATGTCGTATGACGTGACGCAGTGGCTTACATACCGCCCTGAGATGATGGACCCGGCGTTGCCGTCTGGACTGTGGTTCTGCTCTGACCTGCTGGACGTGCAGGCGGTGGACATCAACGCCGCCTGTCTTGGATTGGGGTGCAGCTGGGAGGATTTGAAGCATTGCCGGGATTTCCTTGCCCAGTATAAATCCATCTTTGTTCCCGTGGCAAACGAGGACCGGCGGGGAGAAATCATCCAGCAGTTGGAAAGCTATGCGCCTAGTACGCCGATTTTAACACCCCGAGACGGCGCTTTTCATGGGTGCGGCTCCATACACGAACTGCGGGACAAAGGCGGCATAAAAGCCGTTGACGGGCTTCTATACGGAGCAAAAGAGAGGCCTGCACAGGGGCTGATATCTCTGTCCGACATAGAGCAGACCGACATGAGCGACGTTCCCTGTGTGCTATCGGGGTTCCCTGAGTTAGACCGCTCGATTGGCGGGTTCTATGCGGGTGAAGTTTCGGTATGGACCGGGCGACGTGGTGAAGGGAAAAGTACCCTGCTTGGCCAGATGCTGGTGGAGTCCATCAACCAGGGATTTCCGGTATGTGCCTACTCGGGCGAATTACCAAAGTGGCGGTTTAAACAGTGGGTGTCCCTTCAGGCGGCGGGGCCGGACAATGTTACCGCCAAGATAGACAAATACTCAGGCAAACCGTTCTATTCCGTGTCCCCATTCATCCAGAGCCAGATTGACGGGTGGTGGAGGGATAAATTTTTCCTGTATGACAATCAGGGCGGAAGTGACGAAGGGCGGATACTTAGCATTTTCGAGTACGCCTGCCGGCGCTATGGGTGCTGTATGTATCTGCTGGATAATTTGATGACCGCCCGCCTAAGCGGGGCCAGTGATGCAGATTATTACCGGGCACAGTCTGAATTTACCGGACGGCTGGTGGAGTTTGCGAAGAAAAACGAGTGCATAGTTCATCTGGTGGCCCACCCCCGCAAGGGAGATAAAAGCAGCCGCCTAGAGGCTGATGATGTGGGCGGTTCCGGCGACGTGACCAACCGGGTGGACAATGTGTTTTCGCTAAAGCGGCTGTCGGAAAAAGAAGCGGAGCAGAATGGTTTTCATTCCGTGCTATCGGTTCTGAAAAATCGGGCCTATGGCAGCACGATTTCAGTCGGGCTTGATTTTAACGAGCCGAGCCGCCGCTTTTATAAGTCCGGAACGGGAAGTCCTCGGAAGAAGCTAGGTTGGGAGTATTGCAAACAGCAAGAAATACGGGAGGTGCCGAGAGATGGAACAGAACCGTTTTGACCGGCAGATCGAGTTATACATACAAAGCATTACACCTGTACGCGGAAAGCGCAAGCGCTGGAAACAGTACAACGCCTGTAAGGACCATCTCCTGCAACTCATTCCAACGGAGAAACACGACGAAGCGATCAAAAAGTTAGCAAACAGGCTCCATTTATAAAAATACCCGCATAACGGGAAAAAATTGGAGGAAAATATGTTTTATATTAAGCACGAGAATGACGGCGTGACCGTCAAGGCCGAGATTACGGACGAGAACGTTTTCACTATCTGCCCGGAGTGTGGCAAAGAGCATGCGGTGAACCTTCAAGAGATCCTTTGCGCCGGCAACGCCGATCTGTACAGTACACAGGTGTATTGCCACAAGTGCAGCGTGGGGCGGGCCAAAAAGCACCCGGAAGAGCCGTGGGCTGAGATGGTGTCCCGGGAGGATGACGCATGAGCTATTACCGCACCTGCCCTTATTGTGGATTAGCCCTTGACCCTGGCGAAAGGTGCGACTGCGCGATCAAACAAAAAGAAGCCGCCCCCAGTGCTACCAACACCAAGAGCGGCAGACCGGCCATGAAGCCGACCCATATCAACCTGATTATATCAGGGTTTAAGGAGTAATGCAAGATGAATCTCACTGAAACCGATAACCAACTCATTTTGGTGTATCGCGCAGCCAAGCGTTACCCTGACAAGTCTATGCTTATCTGCATCTATGCTTATCTGCTTGTACTTTCTGGGAATCAGGACGGCAAAGGAAAGAGTCTGCTCAACGGATTCACCAAGGGAGAGTATAAACGGGCTATCAAGACTATGCGCGCTTCCCAATCAAACGCGGTGAGAGAGAACCAGTCAGAGTTGGCGGAAGATTATGACAACGTTGCTCGATATATCCGGGAAAACTGCTTGAACAGAGTGGAGGCGGCCGCATGATGAACGTTTGGACAGGATACCCCGGCCCGCGTAGCGTAAGCAAGAATCTGTTGACAGGCGAGTGGACGCTAAATACTCCGAATACCGATCCCGAGGCGGTAAAGGCGGATTTGGCTGTTGCGGAGGCCTATGTTGTAGACCTGAAAAGTAAGGGGATCGCGTGAAGATCACCCTTGCCTACATACCCGATGAAGAGCAGGACGCCGCCGCCGCTCTGGATGCACTGCTGAAACATCACCCGACCGCAAAGGTGCGGAAAAGTGACCGAAACCCCCCGTTTAAGCATATCTATCTGACCACCAGAAACGGAGAAAACTATTGCAAGCCTAGGTAAATAGCTTGACCATCCCCGGTTTTTGTGGTATAATAATTGTAACGAAATATAGTATAAGTACCGCCCGTAAGGGTTGGCCGTTAAGGCATGGGAATCAGTTTAACCGCTGTTCCCATGCCTATTTTTATTTTTGAAAGAGGTTTTTACTATGAACGATTACCAAGAAAAGCTTAAGAGCGATATCCAGCGGATTTTTAGCATCCTGGGCAAACAGGCAAGCAACATCAAGGCATATCATGACGAAATCGCAAAAATTACGCCGCTCCCTTTTATCGAACAGGAAAAAGAAAAAATGCGGAATAAGGCTGAGGCTTCGCTATACCAAGCGTCCCGGGCGGTTTATGAGGACATTCAGAAGCAACTTGACAGCATCCGTTCAACCGCTATCTCCATGGAAACCGAGTTCCAGATCACGCCCGATCTTCAGGCGGCTATTGCCCTTGTAAGTGCGGCTGGCGATAAATTGGACTACGAAACCCGGAACAATCTTGTAAAGTCTTTTGTTGGGCGGAAACAGGCCCTAATTGCTTTACAGTCTATGTTCGTCGCGCAGGGCATTGAGAATCAGGAGATTAAAAGGTTCGTTTTCAATGCTGAGGCAGCATGTGATGAACTTGACAAGAATGCGTCGTGGATTGCCGTTCAGCCGGGTAAAAACATGGTTCAAATCATGGAGTTTTCTAAGCTCTTGGAGAATTTTGCGGAGCTGGAAGGTGCGGAGTTGTCCGTGAAGATCAGCGACTTTGTTGATACCGATGCGTATTACATGGGGCTTGCACGGGCTGCTTCCGGATTGACCGAAAACCGGTGACCAAATGGGGCGCATAGGTAAATACGCCTGTGCGCCCTTCTGCAAAGGAGGAACGATGAATCAAATTGACCGCCTTATTATTGAGGCAAAGCGCATTGCAGGACTATCCAGCAAGCAGCTTGAACTTGCACGAATCGAGCATACCGGTGATGAATGGGCGTCTATTGCTCATGTGTGGGATGGAGTAGAAGGGCACGCTCCCACGACTGAACGGGCTCTGCATACTACAATGGAAAGCGCAATTGACCATATTCACGATCTGGCAGCGCAATATCCGAATAGCCGGGACGTGACAATATTGGTTGATGATATTTAGGTGATCGTATGGTGAAACGGCTTAAAATGTCAAATCCAAGGGAAGTCCGGCAGGCAGTGTCAAGAGTGGCAAATATGGTTTTAAATGGACAGCTGGAAGCCAAGGATGCCAACGCCATCATGTATGCCGCCAATGTTATCCTTGGAGCTATCCGAACGGACGATCAGCAAAATAAGCTGGACGAGCTGGAACGGATTATCGAGGAGATGAAGAAATGACCTCATTAGAACGGCGCATTACACGGATTTCCGACCAACTCCGCGAAAAGCAGCATGACAGGGCAACGGTTTTTTATAAAGACGGTACGAAGATCAGCGTTGACGTTATAACCGTTCTGGAGGGTGTTCTAGCTGGTCCGTGTACAATGGAGCGCGTTGAGTGCGGTCCTGGATGTGGGATGCTCCCAGAACTGATTAATGCGCTTCTTGACACCAAGGAATAAAGCGCCAAAAGGAGGGCGGGAAATGACCAACGAGGAACTTGTACAGGCCATCCAGGGCGGTGATCGTGACCGGGTGCCGGAACTGTGGGAGCAAATCGAGAAACTTGCGCGGTATTGGTCAAACCGCTATGCACGAGCTATTGTAGTCAACGGGCAGGACACTAACAACAGGGAACTGTTTGAAGATTTCTTTCAGTGTGGTTACATAGCCATGATTGCAGCAGTGGAAACCTTTGACGGTGCAGCGGGTGGCTCATTTTCAAGCTGGTATTCTCTCTATATGCGTCGAGAGGTTCGTAATCTGATGGGCTGGCGGAGCAGACCGGACCCGAAGACTGGCGAAAGTGTCACGGTGATATCCGATGCAATGGCCCACGCCTCCAGCCTTGACGCACCTATTGGTGAAGAATCTGACGGCTACACCGTACAAGACACAATTCCAGACACAGAGGACCAGTACGAGGACGCGGACCGGCGGATTTTTAACGAGCAGCTTCACAATGCCCTTGATGATGCTCTTGGCACTCTTCCTGATGAAGAGAGTACAGCTATTCGCGGAACGTTCTATGATGGCTTTACGCTTAGAAACATGGCAGAGCAAGACGGTGTAACGCTGGAACGGGTGCGGCAGCGTCAAACAAAGGGACTCCGGCATATCCGGCAGGGGAAGATGATGAAAAAGCTCAGGTCATTTGCCTGCTCTGACAGTGACATCTACGCGGCGGGGCTGCATGGTACCGGTCTGGCTTCCTTTAAGCATTCCGGGCTTAGTTCAACGGAGCGGGCGGCGTTTTTGCTGGCCGCTGGAAAAATATAAGTAAGAGGGTGAAAAAATGAACGCTGGTTCTATTACAATCTCAACAGAACTCGACAATAAGGAACTTGAAAGAGAATATACGGCAACTGTCAAAAAGATTCAGCGATTGACGGACAAGATTAATACAGCGCAGGCCAAACGGTCACCCGCCGCCGATCAGTCCGCTGCGATTGCGGCAGAACTTGATGCAGCAAAGGCACAGCTGGATTATATGAAGTCCGGGCAGGAGTTTTTCACTTCAGGGGCTATTCAGCAGCAAGAGGCTTCCGTAAAGTCCATTCAAAAAGATTGGAACGCGGCGCAGACATCCGTTGAAAAATACGACGCACAGATTTCCTCAGCAAGCACTGAACTATCGGCAAATGAAGAAAAGGCCAGTGCAATCGCGTCAGAAATGGCAGATGCGGGAGCGAAGACCTCTTTAATGGGCGACGGTCTTGATGCGGTCGGGGTTCGCCTTGATAAAGTCCTTACGCGGATCAAGAAACTTGCAACTCGCATTTTGTTTTTCTCTGTAATTACTATGGGTTTGCGGTCGGTCAGGGAATGGCTCGGAAGTGTTGTAGAAGCAAACGGCGAAGCTTCTCAGGCTGTAGCGCGGCTTAAAGGCGCGTTGCTCACTTTAGCACAGCCACTTGTAAATGTAGTTATACCGGCGTTTACGTCATTTGTTCGCATTCTGACCCAGGTTGTGCTTGGCATTGCGCGGGTAATTTCTATTTTATCCGGCACAACCGTTGAGCAATCCGAAAAATCTGCTCAGGCGCTAAACGGCGAAACTACCGCTCTTGATAAAACAGGAAAGGCCGCAAAAAAAGCCGCGAAGTCTTTGGCCTCATTTGATGAAATCAACCAACTATCAAGTTCGGATTCTGATACGTCCGGTTCTGCTGCGTCCGGTGCCGCTTCTCCTGATTTTGCCGGGTTGCAGGGTTTTAATACAAAAGAATATAAGGAAAAAATCGACGAAATAACGACATACATCAGTGGTGCGCTGCTTGCGCTCGGAGCAATACTTTTGTTTTCTGGCGCAAACATTCCACTCGGGCTTGGGCTTGTGTCGCTTGGCGCGGTCGGGCTTGCGGCGGAAATTAAAGAAAATTGGAACGCAATGCCGGATAAAGTAAAGCAAGCACTAACTGGCGTATTTTCTGCCGTTGGAGGTGTTCTACTGGGGCTAGGAGCAATTTTGTGCTTTAGCGGAGTTAACGTCCCCCTTGGGATCGGGATAATGGCTGCTGGGGCGGTTGGGCTTGCGGCTGCGGCTGGGCTTAATTGGGACAGCACTTCCAATAAAGTAAAAACGGTTTTGCAAATACTCGAATTTGCAGTTGGCGGCGCAATGCTTGCGCTTGGAGCAATGCTTTGCTTGTCAGGTTCAAGCGTACCGCTGGGACTTGCGTTTTTAGCAGCTGGCGCGGTATCTTTAATTACTGCGGAGGCTCTGAATTGGGATTCTATGCCAAATAAAATTAAATCTGTTTTGGCCGTTATCGCCGGGGCAATTGGCGGCGCATTGCTTGCGCTTGGCGCTCTCTTGGCATTTACAGGGGTTGCGGTTCCGCTCGGGATTGCCCTTATGATTGCAGGAGCAGTATCTTTGGCAACTGCCGCGACATTAAGTTGGGACTCAACTTCAAACAAAGTTGCCGCTGTAGTAAAAACGATTTTAGCGGCGGTAAGCGGCGCTCTGCTGGTGCTTGGAGCATTATTTTTATTCAGTGGTGCAAATGCTCCTCTCGGGATCGGGCTATTGCTTGCGGGAGGGGCAGGACTTGCGGCGGCATCCCTTTTGAATTGGGACTATGTTTTAAACAAGCTTTCCGGTGCGTGGAACAATATTAAATCATGGTGGAAAACAGATGTTATGCCGAAGCTCTTGTCTATTCCCGCATGGTTTAAGGACAACTTAATTAACCCGTTGATTGGCTTTGCGGAATCGTTTGTAAATTTCTTTATAGACGGAATTAATGACATCATCGGGGCCATAAACACAATGATTCAGCTGGCTTCAAGCGCTCTTGGGGTGGTCGGAATTACGGTTGACGCGCCTCAAATCCCAAATATAGACCGGATCGCACTGCCTCGCCTTGCAACGGGTGCTGTTATCCCTCCGAACCGTGAATTTATGGCCGTTCTGGGTGATCAGAAGCACGGGACAAACATCGAGGCACCGGAAGAACTTTTAAGACAGATGGCAAATGATGCCGCTGGCGCAAATGCTGATATTCTGAGAGAAATCCGTGATGCCATAAGGGCCGGTAAAATCCTAATGTTGGACCGGCGTGAACTCGGGAGGGCTGTTGTTGACGTCTACGGCCAAGAATCTCGGCGAGTTGGCGTGAGTCTGCTGTAATGGAGGTACAATATGACTGATACGGTCCTCTGTCAGATTATCCGAAAACAGATAAACAAAACCTTTTCCGAAAATCGAGACGCTATTTCAGACGCTTTAGCCGATGGGCTTGGAAATGAAACTACACCCGTTGGGGAAGTGATCGGTAAGGTTGCCGCTAATGCGGTGAGACTATCTGTTCTGATGTCCGTTCAAATGACGCTTCGGATTCTTGAAAAGGATGGCGTTATTGATCTGAATGGTGATTACGCCCCGCTACTTGAAGTTATTCCTGGCGGCAAGGAACAAGAAGACGAATGATAGAAAACCGCCCACAGAGCCGTTAAATGGCCTTTGTGGGCGGTTTTCTTGTGGCTGTCTATATTTTCGACAGCATGTCCTATGATTAGCGTTGTAAAATTCTTGCGGATCGGTACTACTTCGACATGCAAAAATTTCAATTGGAGGTGTAACAAATGAGATTTGAAGAGGCCGCAATTATGTTACTCGCAGAGCAGAAGCACAAAACAGTTGTATCCATTACTCTGACTGATAAAGAAACCGGTGAAAACATTCCCTACTCATTGAAACTTCCACTTGCTCCATGCCAATAACCCGCCGGGTGATACCCGGCTACATGTCAAACTGCCAAAGGAGGGCATATGGCACCAGAACATCACCCGGAGATAACGCAAGAGCAGGCCGAACGCTTTTACCTAAATCTTATAAAGATTTGGTGCAGGCACAACGGAGTGGAACTTGAAAGCGTGAGGTTTGAGTCCTGCGCAGACGCTTACATGGAATTCAAGACCGAGAAGAACTGAAAAGCATTGAGATTATTCCCCGCATTGATAAGGAGAGCGTATGAGCGAAGAAACCGCAAAAAAAGCGTTGGAGTTTCTTATCAGGTGTTACTACGAAAACCTAGGGTATGAGGTTACGAAGATTGACATTCACAGGAAGGAAACCTCCGGGTAATAACCGGTTGCACTTAAATGGTGAAATAGAAGGAGGCACTTATGCCGCGCGCAAAGCTGGACCCGCTGTATGCGGAGACTACAGAGAGAAGGCGATTTATTAAGAGCTTTATGGACGCACTCAACTCAACGCGGGGGCGTGACAGGCAGAGCTACATAGATTTCTGCAAGCGCATTGGTGTATCACACGGAACGCTTGCCCGCTGGAATAACGGATTGCTGGACGGTGCGGAGATTGGGAATGTTCTTACGGCAGCTTTCCGCGCAGGATACCGGCTCAGATTGGAGCCGATCGAAGCAAAAAAGTAATGCGCTGCACTTCCGCAGCAAATAGACAAGCCCGTCTCCTTGGTATTTCCTTGGAGACGGGCTTGTTTTTTGGAGGGATGAAAAAGAAAAGAGAACGGAAATGAAAAAGCTCTTGCACCTCGCAGGTGGCTCATTCCCTTGAGGATGTTCACATCCTATCTGAGAAAGCTAAAAGCGGCCTTAAAAAATTATGAATAGAGTGAAAATTTAATTGCATAAGCTAATTATCTTGAACTGTGTCAGCTTCTGTAATATAATGTAAAAAACAAACTGCAAGAAGGTATTTACAGTGAGAAAGAAAACAGACTGGCACGCGTACACAATAGACAAGAAGGTTTACACTGCACTAGCTATATTAATACCTATTCTTATCTTATCTTACTTTGGATGTATATGTTGGGAGAATTCAGTCAACTCTAGTTATTTGGAAGCTATAAAGCAGGGAGAAGTAATTAAAACGCCAGCAGTGTTGAATTTTATTACATTTCTTGAGTCATTGATCACAATCGTTTTCTCCGTCTTTTTATCGTCTGTATTAACAGCGTTTATTATTTCTAAAAGAGAAAAAAATGATATATACAGGGACGCATTTGTAGATATGATTGATAAAACAATTATGGAGATTACTATACCAGAAGACTCAGAGTCGAGAATTTTGGCCAACCTAAAAAAAACAATTGGGGTAGGGCATATACCTGCCAATATGACAGAGACCGTCATTAGAAAGGCGCTCCTTCCGCAGCAATGTTACTATTACCAGAACTGCGAAATTGATATTAAATGTCATGTTGAAGATGGGTATCTTGTTAAACAAATAATGAAAAATATGTTTGTAAGATCATATGAACCTACTTGCGTTATCAAAAAAGGCGCATTTAATTTTGCAAGTCAATGTGGACAAAAAGGTGTAAAAGATGCGCTTGTAATTAGTGATATTAAAGTGTTATGCGATGGGAAAAGTGCGGAACCAGCTTACAAGATAGGCACGCAGAATATAAAAGATAACTTGTCAGTAAAGCAAGGATATATTAAAAAACATATCGCTTATTGCGACGAGGATTTTTCTTTATATGGAGACAAAACTACAAAAGTTACAGTTTCTTATATAACTCGAGTCCCATTAAGTGACTTAACGTATGTTTTTCGTGTCCCATGTTCTTGTAAGCATTTACATCTGCAATGTCATTTATCAGGAATGGACAATTATTCAATTCGAGGATATGCATTCGGTTTTATGGACGATGCCAGAAACACCGTATCTGGGAAGGAAAAAACGGAGTGTGAGTTTGCACTTGAGGACTGGGCTTTCTATGGAGATGGTGCCTGCTTTATTATTACAAAAGACAATGAGTAATGCTGCTATCCCATTTTAATAATTGTTAACATTTCGGCCATAAGATTTTGTTTGACAGTTGTGGTTGTATGGCTTATAATAACACTGTGCACGTAAAGCGGGCATGTATATCGAAGGAGGCTATTATCATGCGCAAATTGAAGCTATCTGACGAGGAATGGGGCTAAACCCCCAAGGAAATGTGAGCATGCTGATTCTCCCATTGGGTTGCTTCTCAATGGGAGAATTTTTCTGCTGTTATCATGCCAAATTGCAAAACATGTATGAGCGATTTTTGCGGTCATTAGATTGGCTGGATACTAAGTGAAAAGCCGGATACAAGGTGTGACCATTTTGACATTCCTAATTATGCAGGGATGAGGTCAGCGGCGTAATGGCCGCCTAGAAACCTACACAAAACCAACACGAGGTGAAAAATGCCGGGCAGGGTAGTTCCTGCTCGGTATTTTTTAATTACGGTGAGCGCATTGACCTGTATTTTGACCTGTACGCTTCAAGAAAAACGGCCTATTTTCACCCTTTCAAGCGGCAAAAGCGGGCATAAAGAGCAAAAAGAAAATCCCTTAAAGCCTTGTGGCTCTAAGGGAAATCTTTGGAGCGGCCGATGGGAATCGAACCCACCTATGCAGCTTGGGAAGCTGCCGTTCTACCGATGAACTACGACCGCGGATCACATGTGAAGATAGTATAGCAGACCCTGTTTCATTTTGCAAGACGAAAAATGCCCGGAGGCGCATTTGTTTTTTCCTTTTCTCATAGACTGGGACAACAAGAAAAGGGGGAACGTTATGAAAAAACTGCTGTTTGCGCTGGCGGCGGCGCTGCTGCTGACCGTTCCGGCCAGGGCGTTGGAGGTGTCGGCACCCTCCGCGCTGCTGATGGAGAAGGAGACGGGGACCGTCCTGTTTTCAAAAAACGAGCACGAGAAGCTGGAACCCGCCAGCGTCACAAAGGTCATGACCCTGCTTTTAACTATGGAGGCCATTGACGGCGGAACCCTCCACTATGACGATACCATTACCGCCTCCGCCCACGCCTGCTCTATGGGCGGCAGCCAGATCTGGCTGAAGGAAAACGAGCAAATGAGCGTGAGCGACATGATCAAAGCCGTGTGCGTGGTCTCCGCCAACGACTGCGCGGTCGCTCTGGCGGAGCAGATTGCGGGGAGCGAGGACGCCTTTGTGGAGCGAATGAACGCGCGCGCCGCGGAGCTGGGGATGAACGACACCCATTTCTGCAACGCCACGGGCCTTCCCGCGGCGGGACACGTCACCTCCGCCTACGACATTGCCCTTATGAGCCGGGAATTGATTTTGCACCACCCGGATATTCGGCAATACACCACGATTTGGATGGACACCCTGCGGGGCGGAACGTCCTCTCTGGTGAACACCAACAAGCTGATTCGATTCTACGACGGTGCCACGGGTCTGAAAACCGGGTCCACGGACTCCGCGCTCTACTGCCTGTCCGGCACGGCGGAACGGAATGGTATGGAGCTGATCGCCGTCATCATGAAAGCGCCTACCTCTGCCCAGCGGTTCGAGGATGCAAAATCCCTTTTAAGCTACGGCTTTTCCACGTATGCGCTGGCAAAGGCCGCGCCGGACGCGGCGCTTCCGCCGGTGCCGGTATCTCTCGGGACCCAGGCCACGGTGCAGCCGATTGCGTCGGAGAGCTCGTTGCTGCTGGAAAAAGCCAAGGCGGCAAATCTTGAAAAGGCGGTGACCCTCGCCGAACAGGTGGAGGCTCCCATTGCCAAGGGCGATGTGCTGGGAACGCTGACTGTCTCCTCTGGCGGAGAGACTCTGGCGGAAGTGCCGCTGGTGGCGGGAGAGGACGTCCCCCGCGTCACCTGGGGCGCGCTGGCACTGCGGTATCTGCGCACGGCGTTTTTGGGCAGCCCGGCATCCACCTAAAATTTTCGGGGTGTTTCGCGACTTTTCACTTGTGACAGTCGGACAAAGCTAGTATAATAACAGTATCATATGATCACGCAAGTGACATGGAAGGGATCGTTATTATGCTGGACGTGAAGACTTTTCATATGGACTCCTTTATTCCCATGCCTTACGAAGAGGCGCTGGCCCCCAGATTGAAGCTGGCACAGGAAAAGCTGCAAAAGGGCAGCGGCGCGGGCGGAGAGTTCACTGGCTGGGTTCATCTGCCCAGAGACCATGATAAAGTGGAATATGCCCGCATCAAGGCAGCGGCTACTAAAATCCGGGGAAACTCCGGGGCACTGGTGGTCATCGGCATCGGCGGCTCCTATCTGGGGGCCCGGGGCGTGGTGGAATGCCTTCAGTCCCCCAACTACAATCTGAAAAAGAAAGACGGCCCCAATATCTACTTTGTCGGCAACGGCCTAAGCTCCGACGCCATGGGAGACGTCATAGACCTGGTCGACGGCGTGGACTTTTCCGTCAATGTGATCTCGAAATCCGGCACGACCACAGAACCCGCGGTGGCCTTTCGCTTTTTCCGAAAGCTGCTGGAGGAGCGGTACGGCAGGGAGGGCGCGCGGGAGCGGATTTTTGCCACCACCGACCGCCAGAGGGGCGCGCTGAAAGCACTGGCGGACAGCGAGGGGTGGGAAACGTTCGTGGTCCCGGACGACATCGGCGGACGGTACTCCGTCCTTACCGCCGTGGGCCTTTTGCCGATTGCCGTTGCCGGCGTGGACATCGATGGGCTTATGCACGGGGCGGCGGTTATGATGGAGCGGTGCGCCGTTTCTGGCTACGAATGCCCCGCCTGGCGGTATGCCGCCGCCCGGTATCAGCTGTATCGGGACGGAAAATCCGTTGAGATCCTTGGTTGCTTTGACCCGGCGTTCCGCATGATGGCGGAGTGGTGGAAGCAGCTCTTCGGAGAAAGCGAGGGTAAGGAGGACAAAGGTCTCTTCCCCGCCAGTGTGGAATTCACCGCAGACCTCCACTCCATGGGCCAGTACATCCAGCAGGGCAAGCGGCTGATGTTTGAGACCGTTGTCCGCTTTGGCCCTTCCGCCCGTCAATTCAGCGTGGCCCCGGACGAGGGGAATGGCGATGGCTTGAACTTTCTGGCGGGCCGTTCCATGGACTTTATTCGGGACAAAGCCGCTGAGGGAACGCTTCTGGCCCACACGGAGGGCGGTGTTCCTAATTTGATTGTGGAAGCTGGGGAGCGGAACGCGGAATCTCTTGGCCAGTTGATCTACTTCTTTGAGTATGCCTGTGGTCTCAGCGGGTATCTGCTGGACGTGAACCCCTTTGACCAGCCGGGCGTGGAAGCATATAAGCAGAATATGTTTGCGCTTTTGGGGAAACCGGGATATGAGGACCGGAGATCCGAACTGGAGGCAAAACTGGCAAAATGAACGGATGCCGGGGGTGGTTTTCCCATCCCCGGCATTATTCACAAAGTTTTTGCGGGAATTTTGCATTGTCTTTTCCTTGGATCTATGCTATGCTGAAAACACAGAAATCCACCCCGTGATTTCAGAAGAACAGGAGTGATACACTATGGTCAGATTGATTATGGGCGTCAAAGGTTCCGGCAAGACCAAGCAGCTCATCGACCTCATCAACAGCGCGGCGAAGGACGAGCCGGGCAACGTGGTTTGCATTGAGGCAAATTCCGCTCTGACTTACGACATCCACTATCGCATCCGCCTGATCGACGCGCTGGAATATAAACTGAACGGTTACGAGTCCCTCCGCGGCTTTGTCAGTGGCCTGTATGCCGGCAACTATGACATATCCCACGTATTTATCGACAACCTGTGCAAGGTGGTCAGCGGGGATGTCGACCATGAGACCGAGGAATTTTTGAATTGGCTGGATGCCTTTGGTGAGAAAAACGGCATCAAGTTCACCGTTACCATCAGCGCCGATCTGGGGCTGGCTACCGACGGAATGCAGAAATTTCTGTAAATAGGTTTATATAAAGGCGGCGGAATGTGCAGAGCACATTCCGCCGTCTTCTTATTCCAGTTAAAGTTTGGTATTATTTCAATCCGGTGAGGATTCCGTTCTCTCCGTCCAGCGGACCGGCAAGGTCGCTGATGCACAGCCCCCCGCCGCCAAAAAAGTCCAGCAGCTGCCGCCGGGCCTGTGCGGCCCGGGCGTCGTTGTACCAGACCACTACGCGGACGCCGGAGTTCGTGTAGCTGAGATAGGGCGTGGCGTACCGGCTGGACCAGTAGCCCGTGACGCCGGAGGTGGACAGCAGGGCGGAGAGCTCCGCTGGAGATACATCGCCCTGGGCCTCGCCCCCCCGCCATGCCGTACCGAAGGTGGTGAGCTGGAGAGCCCGCTTTGCTGGAGGAATTGCGTCAGCGACGGTCTCAAGCGTATAAAAGACCTCCTCCAAGGGTTCCTGCGGCGTCGTGGGGAAGCCGGAGACTGTCTGGGTATAGGGGGCGACCCGCAGGATCACCTTGTCTGCCTGAGCCGCCAGGGCGGCAAAGTCATAGCCGTTATAAGCCGTCTTTCCCTGCGATACGGGAGCCTCCGCCATTACATAGAGAAGATCACCCGGTTTCAGCGACGAGCGCAGGGCCGTGACCAGATTCGTATAGGATACTTTTTCCGTGCCCCGAAGCTTTGGAATGTCCAGCAGTACGCCGTCCCAGCCGCCCTCGTCTGCGGCGGCGGCAATTTTTTTTGCCAGCTCCGCCATATCGGAGCCGGAAAAGCCGGCGCTGGTTCCGCAGACCTGCATGAACCGGCGCTTCCCCTCCGTTGCGGCGCGAATAGCGGAAACCGTTTCCGCGGAAAGGTCGGTTGTCAGCAGCAGGCTGCCGTTGTAAACAATTTTCATGGTGGGTATCGCCACGGTCCCCACGCCCCCAAGGCTCAGGTTTTCTGCTGACCGCGCCACGCCGCAGACATCCGGTGCGGCGGCATGAAGTTTGTCATAGACCCGCATCAGCACGACGGCGGCCTGCTCCCGGGTGGCGGTTTTGTCCGGCTGAAACGCCCCGCGGGAGTTGCCCGTCATAATCCCCAGATCATTGGCCAGGATCAGATAGCCAAGGCTGGCGGTCACGTCGGTAAAGGGAGAAGTCCGCTCTCCGGCGAGACTGGCCAGAGTTCCGTATCCCAGCGCCCGCACCAGCATCACCGCCATCTCCTGCCGGGTAACGGCGTCTCCGGGGCGGAAGTTTTCCTCCTGCTGGGTGACCGCCCCGTGGAGATAGGCGGTCTCCACCGCGCTGTAATACCATTTCGCAGAATCCTGATTGTCCGGGAAGGACCCGGAGGTGGGAGTGACCAGCTTCCACTGGAACAACCGGCACAGCACGGCGGCAAAAGCCGCTCTGGTCATGGACTGCCCCACGCCGAATTTCCCGTCGCTCCGGCCGTTTACCAGACCCAGCTCCGCCGCGCGGGTAATGGACTTCGCCGCCCAGTAGGACGCGGGCACATCGGAGAACCTGACCGCCGCACGGGCGGGCACCGGCAGTACCGCCAAGAGGCAGATTAAGGCCAATCCCGCTGCCGCCAGCCGTTTAAACTCTTTCAGCAAAAAAATCATCTCCTTAGAAAAATTACTCTGAGGAAGGGGCTGCAAGTCCCGCTTCGGAAGGGAAAATAAAAAACGAGTAAAATGTTCCCAAAAGTACAATATCAGCCATTTTAGCAGAAACCCGCCTTGACGTCAAATTTGCCCGACAGTCTAGAATTTTCTTTACGTTTCCAGGGAACTTTGATATAATAATTTAGTTATTTTGGAAAATAGCACTTTTGTGCCACGGAATTTGTCGTAGGGAGGGGCGCCGGAATGAAATTTGAAAAGTGGAACATCGGCGCACCGGTGCCGGGCACGGTGGACAGCCTGCGTCAGGCGGGGTATCCCGCCCTTTTGTCGGCGGTTCTGGCAGGCCGGGGTGTTTCCTCTGCGGAGGAAGCAGCCAAGCGGCTTGAGTGCGACGATGTGCTGACCCTTTCCCCCTTTGCCATGGCGGATATGGGAAAAGCGGTGGAGCGCATCCGCCGCGCCGTGACCGACGAGGAGACCGTCGCCGTTTTCGGTGACTACGATGTGGACGGCATTACCTCCACCGTTTTGCTGCTTGACTATTTGAAAGGCTGCGGCGTCAATTGCCTGCGCTACATTCCGCGGCGCATTGAGGACGGATACGGACTGAGCCGCGAGGCGATTCAGTCTCTCCGGGACCAGGGGGCCACCCTGATGGTAACGGTGGACTGCGGCGTAACCGGCGCAGAGGAAGTGAATTTTGCAAACTCCATAGGCCTTGACGTGGTGGTTACCGACCACCACGAGTGCAAGGGCCCGCTCCCTGGCGCCGTGGCCGTGGTGGACCCCCACCGGCCAGACTGTTCCTATCCCTTTAAGCATCTGGCCGGGGTGGGCGTGGCGCTGAAGCTGGTGCTGGCTCTGGGCGGCTCCGGCAATGAAGAGCGGCTTTTCTCCCGGTACTGCACGTTGGCCGCCATTGGCACGGTGGCCGACGTGATGCGGATGGAGGGCGAGAACCGGGTCATTGTTCTGCGGGGGCTGAGTGCGCTGCCCCGGACGGACTTTGTGGGTATCCACGCGCTTTTGCGGGAGGTGGGACTGGATGGAAAGCCTGTCACCTCCGTCCAGATCGGCTTCACTCTGGCCCCCCGGATCAACGCCGCGGGGCGCATGGGCGCGGCGGATTTGGCGGCCGATCTATTGGAAACCGAGGACTCCCGGCGTGCCGAGGAGCTGGCCCAGGCACTGTGCGATTTAAACCGAGAGCGTCAGACGGTGGAGCAGGATATCTGTGCCGACGCCATGCGCCAGATCGAAGCTTTGCCAGAGTCCGCCCGCTCCGCGCTGGTACTGGCCAGCGACGAGTGGCATCAGGGCGTGGTGGGAATCGTGGCCTCCCGCCTCAGCGAGAAATACGCCTGTCCCAGCTTTATGATCCACACGCAGGAGGGTATGGGCAAGGGCTCCTGCCGGAGCTTCGGCGGGTTCAATCTCTTTGCTGCGCTGGAGGCCTGTTCCAGTCTGCTGGAGGGGTTCGGCGGCCACGAGCTGGCCGCGGGCTTCACGATCCGAAAGGAGAACATCGCCCTCTTTCGGGATAAAATGAACGGATACGTTCGCGCCCACTGCGGCAAGGGCGTTCCGGTGTCGGCGCTGGAGATTGATGCCGCTGTGACGGACCCTCTGGATCTGACCATGGACGAGGTGGAACAGCTCGGCCGCCTGGAGCCTTACGGCGCCGGAAATCCCCGGCCCGTGTTTGCCTTGTTGGGCGCGCGGGTGGAGGGATTGCAGAGCGTGGGGCAGGGTCGGCATTTGAAGCTGCAGCTGAGCCGTGGCCTTTGCCGATTCGACGCGATTTTCTTCTCCGCCACGGAGGAGGAGTGCGGCATCCGGGCAGGCGACCGGGTGGATGCCGCGTTCTATCTTCAGGGCAATACCTTCCGGGGTCGGACCACTCTGCAATTACAGATGATCGACCTGCGGCTCAGCCGCGTTCCCAGCCGTCACGAGACCGAAAATCTGGAGCTGGTGAAGCGGCTGGCCCACGGCGTAAGCCCCACGGCTCAGGAAGCCGACCGCCTGAACGCCTCTTTGGATCAGTTCCGTGCGCTGCTCAAGGCCATGCGTTGCCTGCTGCCCGGCGGACGGGCGCGGGTGGCAAAACTGCCGTTTCTCCGGACCGCCGGCGAATTGGCCGGCGGACGGGAGCCGTTTTTGCGCTCCGCGCTGGCTCTGACGGTATTTGATGAGCGAAAGCTTCTCCGTGTTGCCGCCGTGGATGAGGAGCTTCTGGACATCGCGCTGCTCCCCTGGGAGAACAGCGTTGATCTTTATGCCTGCCCCCTCCTGCAAAAGCTGCGGGCTGGGGCGGAGATCTGGGAAGGGAGGGAGGCCCTGTGACCATCGCGGAGCAGTATCAGATGCTGGAAGAGACCGTCCGGGCCTACAACCCCGCTGCGGATTTCCCCCACATCCGGGCCGCCTTTGAATACGCTGAAAAGAGTCACCACGGGCAGACCCGCAAAAGCGGCGAGCCCTATATCATTCATCCTCTGGCGGTGGCTCAGATTGTGGCGGAGGAGTTGAAGCTGGACTCGGAGTCCATTGAGGCGGCGCTCCTTCACGACGTGATTGAAGACACCCCCGCCACCCACGAGGAGGTGGCAAAGCTCTTTTCTCCCACAGTGGCGGATCTGGTGGAGGGGGTCAGCAAGCTGACCCGTATCCAGTATGCCACCAAGGAAGACGAGCAGATGGAGAACCTCCGGAAAATGCTCATTGCCATGAGCAAGGACATCCGGGTCATCCTCATTAAGATCTCCGACCGGCTCCACAACATGCGCACCATGGAGTACCAGTCCCCGGAAAAGCAAAAGCAGAAATCTCTGGAGACCATGGAAATTTACGCCCCCATTTCCCACCGCCTGGGTATGCAGCGCATCAAGTGGGAACTGGAGGACCTGTCCTTAAAATATCTGGACCCGGTGGGTTTTGAAGAGATCGTCTCCAAGCTTGACGAAAAGCGGACGGAGTACGACGATTTCATGAAGCGTACACAGGAGCAGATCGACCTGCGCCTGGATGAGATGGACATTCACCATAAGGTCTATGGCCGGATGAAGCACCCCTACTCCATTTACCGTAAAATGTTCAATCAAAATAAGTCTCTGGACGAAATTTTTGATCTGTTTGCCTTCCGGGTGGTCGTGGACAACGTGGGGGACTGCTACAACGTGCTGGGCGTCATTCACGATATTTACAAGCCTATTCTGGGCCGGTTCAAGGACTATATCGGAACGCCCAAGCCCAACGGCTATCAGTCCCTCCACACCACCGTCATGGGTGGGGACGGCATTCCCTTCGAGGTGCAGATCCGCACGCAGGAGATGCATGACATTGCGGAATACGGCGTGGCCGCACACTGGAAGTATAAGCAAAACGGGCAGGGCTCCGGCACCGAGGGCAAATACGAGTGGGTCCGCCGACTGCTTGAAAATCAGGAGGGCACCGACGCTGAGGAGTATATCCGCTCCCTGAAGATCGATATGTTTGCCGACGAGGTTTTCGTGTTCACGCCGGGAGGCGACGTACAAAACCTCCCCACCGGGGCCACGCCCATCGATTTCGCCTATTCCGTCCACTCCGCCGTCGGCAACCATATGATCGGAGCCAAGGTCAACGGGCGCATTGTTACCTACGATTTTCAGCTGAAAAACGGAGATATCGTAGAGATCCTCACCTCCAAAACCGCCAAGGGCCCCAGCCGGGACTGGATGAAAATTGCCAAGTCCAGCGAGGCCCGCAGCAAAATCCGACAGTGGTTCAAAAAGGAGCGGAGAGAGGAGAACATCGCCAATGGCCGAGCCGCCTTCGAAGCGGAGCTGAAGCACTGCGGCATCACCATGAAAGACGTGCTGGCTCTTGAAAGCCTGCCTGAGCTTTTAAAGCGGGTGTCCTACGGGACTTTGGACGAGATGTACGCCGCCATCGGCTACGGCGGTTTTTCCGCCCAGAAGGCCGTCAACCGGATGCAGGGGGAGATCCAGCGCATTCAGAAGCACCAGCAGGAAAAGGCGCTGGAAGAAGCCGCCTTGGAGGCCCCCAGAGCCGACGATCCCGCAAAGCCCTCCGCGCCCAAGCGAACGCGCAGCGAGCAGGGCATTATCGTAGAGGGACTTTCCAACTGTCTCGTGAAGTTTTCAAAGTGCTGCACGCCCGTCCCCGGCGACGAGATCATCGGCTTTATCACAAGGGGTTACGGCGTGTCCGTCCACCGGTACGACTGCCCCAACGCCTCCCAGGAGCGCCGCAGTCAGCCGGACCAACAGGGGCGGTGGATCAAGGTCTCCTGGGGGACCGACACCAACGATAGCTACCACACCTCGCTGGAGATCATTGCCAAGGATCGGAACAATCTGGTGCTGGATATTTCCGCCGCGCTGTCTGTGACCAATACCCGGGTGGTGGCGCTGAACTGCCGCACCACCGAGGATAAGTTCGCCGTCCTCACGCTGGAGGTCGACGTCAAGGACGGCGCGCAGCTGCAATCCCTCATGAAACGCCTAAATCAGGTTTCCGGGGTCTTGAGTGTTACCCGGCCCGCCGGATGACGTCGACACAAGCTCCATATCCCTCGCTTTGCCCAATGGGCAAAGCTTGCTCATTACGCTGTGTCTCCTTTTCCCGGAAATGCCGCCCGTGCGGCATTTCCGGGAGATAAGACGGAGGGACATGTCGCGGCAAATTCCGTATCGTTCGCTTCCGCGCTTCGGCGCGAAAGCTCATTCACTCCATTGCCGCTCCTCTTTGCAAAAAATTTGCCTTGCGGCGATTTTTCGCGAGGGAACGAGGGATGGGATAAAACAAACGCGAACAAACGAGTAAAGGAGAGCTTTTTATGCGCGCAGTTGTCACAAGGGTTGCCCACGGCTCCGTCTCCATCGGCGGAGCCGTGAAAGGCCAGATCGCCCGGGGCTTTCTGATTCTTCTGGGCGTCACCCACGGGGACACGGAGGCCGAGGCCGTAAAACTGGCCGACAAAATCTGCGGCCTTCGTATTTTCGAGGACGAAAACGGGAAGATGAATTTAGGGCTGGACGCGGTGGATGGAGAGCTGCTCATTATCTCGCAGTTCACCCTGTACGGCAACTGCAAGCGGGGCCGCAGGCCGGACTTTCTGGCTGCCGCAAGGCCGGAAGTGGCCATCCCGCTGTACGAAAAGTTTATCGCCCTGTGCCGGGAGAAGGGTCTGCGCGTGGAGACGGGTGAGTTTGGCGCGGACATGAAGGTGGACTCTCTGAACGACGGTCCGCTGACACTGATTCTGGACACCGATACACTGTAAGGAGCTTTTGCCATGAAGACGATCACTTTGCAGGTTGGCCCCATCATGACCAACTGCTATATTCTGTGTGATGACGAGACGAAGGTCTGCGCCGTCGTGGACCCCGGTGCGGACGCGGATCGGGTGGCGCAGGCCGTGGCGGAAACCGGCTGTGCCCCCGCCTGCATGTTACTGACGCACGGGCATTATGACCACACCGGCGCGGTGGAGGAGCTTTTAGAGAAATTTCCCGGCATTCCGGTATATCTGAACCATCGGGACGTGTATGATGAAACCGACCGCCGTATGCGCCAGCTGTTTCCGTCCCTGCCCGCCACGGTAAGCTATGGCGACGGGGACACCGTCCGGGTGGGCAGTCTGACGGTCTCCGTCCTGGCTACCCCCGGCCACTCCGCCGGCTCGGTGACGCTGCTCTGCGGGGATGTAATGTTTGCCGGAGATACACTGTTTGCCGGCTCCTGCGGTCGGACGGATCTGGCCGGCGGCAGTGTCGACGACATGCTCGCGTCTCTGGCCCGTCTGGGGCGGCTGGAGGGAGAATACAGCGTCCTTCCGGGCCATATGGGCGCGTCTATCCTGAGCCGGGAGCGGGAGTACAACCCTTTCATGCTTCAGGCGCTGCGGGGTTGAGCAATGCGTTTGATTTTTGAAGGGCACCGCGAGGTCTACGCCATCGAGCAGACGCTGCTCGCCCTGCTGCCGGAGGAACGGCCGGTCTATGAGGGAGAGGACCCCAGCTGGGCAAAAATTTCGCTGTCTCAAAGCGGAGACCAGGCCGAGGCAGTGACGGAGATGTCCTACCGCGGTGAAACAGGCCGGGGCGAGTGTACCCGGGACCTCACCGGTACCGATTATGAAAAAGAGGGCCAGCGCCGAAGGCTCCTGCAGATGAGCTTTTTTAAAGCCGCTCAGCAGGCAGCCCGCATTGATCCCCCCTGGGGGAGCCTCACCGGCGTGCGGCCCGACAAGGTGGCGGTTGCTGCCATGGATCGGGGCGAGACGCCGGAGGAGGCCCGGCGGACGCTGGAGGAGGACTATTTCGTCTCGCCCCGCCGCGCTCGTCTGGCGGCAGAGACCGCCTCCGTCACCCGCCGCGTGCGGGAGGACCTGAGGCCGGGAGACATTGCGCTGTATGTGGGCATTCCCTTCTGTCCCACCCGCTGCGCCTATTGCAGCTTTGTCAGCTCCAGCGTTGAAAAGAGCTTTCCTCTGGTGGAGCCGTATCTGGCGGCGCTGAAGGTGGAGATTGCCTCCGCAGGGAAGCTCTGCCGGGAGCTGGGCCTTCGGGTCCGGGCGTTCTACATGGGCGGCGGCACTCCCACCACCTTGACGGCGGAGCAGATGGACGAATTGCTCACCGGACTCACGGATTCATTTGACTTTGCGGCCTGCGGCGAGTATACTGTCGAGGCCGGCCGTCCGGATACAGTCACTCCGTCAAAGCTGCGGGTCCTAAAGCGCCATGGCATCACGCGGGTTTCCGTGAATCCCCAGACCATGGAGGACCGGGTGCTGGAGGCGATCGGCCGCCGCCATACGGCGTCGCAGGTCCTCTCCGCCATGGAACAGGCGGCCGCCGCCGGATTCGAACACATCAACATGGACCTGATCGCGGGTCTTCCGGAGGATGACCCTGAGGGCTTCCGCCGGTCACTGGACACCTGCTTGCAGCTGGGCGCAGACAATATCACCGTCCACACCCTGAGTCTGAAGAAGGGGAGCCGCATCACTCTTGAGGGGCTGCACATTCCCTCCGCCGAGGCGGTGGGGGAAATGCTGGACTACGCAGATCCGATCCTGCGAGCCGCAGGATACGGCCCCTATTACCTCTACCGACAGAAATACATGTCGGGCAGCTTTGAAAACGTAGGCTGGTGCAAGCCGGGAAGTGAAAATCTTTACAACATCTATATCATGTCGGAGCTTTGCTCGATTCTCTCCTGCGGCGCCAGCGGGTCCACCAAGATGGTGGGCGGGTTAGGCCGTATCAGCCGCGTGTTCAACTTGAAATACCCTGCGGAATACACAGCAAGGCCCGGCAAAATTTTGGAGAATCAGGCGGCGTTTGCCGCGTTTTATCAAAGGCTGGGCAATGGTCCGTCCTCTTCGGCCTTTGGGTCGGAGGAATGCGGGGATTGAATCAGGGGACACGGTTTCCCAGCGCCGCGTACCCTTACTGAAAGGGGTTTGAAATTATGGCTTATTCTCTCAGCGGCATCAACGAGTCTGTCCGCAGCGATCCCAGGGAATTTTCCCAGCGCTGCGACGAGGAATTCCAGAAGAAAGTACACACGGCGGCTGAAAAAATTGCCGAACACCGCAGCGAGTCTCGCATCATCCTGCTGTCCGGTCCCTCCGGCTCCGGCAAAACCACAACCGCACTGAAGATAGAGGATACTCTGAAGGCCATGGGTGTGATGACCCATACGGTGTCCATGGACAACTATTTCAACACCATTGATCCGGAAACCGCTCCCCGGAACCGTGAGGGCGCCGTCGACTTCGAGTCTCCGTTCTGCCTGGATATTGAGCTGCTGAATCGCCATTTTGCAATGCTGGACCGGGGCGAGACCATCCATGTGCCCAAGTACGAATTTGCCCGGCAGATGCGCTCTGATATCATGTCCCAGCCCCTGCGGCTGGGCCGCGATGAGCTGGTGATTTTCGAGGGCATCCACGCTCTGAACGACGTGATCATCGGCAAGAACCCAAAGGCATTCAAACTCTATATTGCCGCCCGCAGTAGCGTGACGGACGAGGGAAGTGTGGTTTTTGACCATGCCTGGCTGCGCCTTTGCCGCCGGATCGTCAGGGACCACAATTTCCGCGGCAGCAGCGCCGAGTTTACCATGAAGATGTGGGATAACGTCCGCAGGGGCGAAAAGCTGTATATCTCCCCCTACAAGGAAAACGCGGACCTAATGTTCGACTCGTCTCTGGAGTGTGAATTCTCCGTGCTGAAACCCCATGTGGTTCCTCTGCTGGAGGAACTGCCCCGGGGCAAATATCTTGTGGCGGATCAGATCCTAAAGGCCTATGAGAAAATTGAGGGCATGGAGGACACCTACCTTGCGCCGGACTCTCTGGCGCGGGAATTTGTTGGCGGCAGTACGTATACGTATTAAGGAGGATGCAGAATATGGATGAGAGATTGCAGGACATTCTGGATACCGTGCAGAAGACGGCTGTGGAGATGGGCTCCGCAGCGGGCGATCTGTTCAGCGCTGCCGGGCAGCGGGCGTCATCTTTGCTCTCCGTGAGCAAACTGAACGTCCGTGCGGCGGACCTGAAGGCTCAGCGCGGCGTCCTTCTTCAGGAGGTGGGTTCCATGGTGTACGGAACCCATATCGGAGAGATCGCCGACTCCGACACCCTGCTCGAAAAGCTCCGGGAGATTGACCGGGTCAATCAGGAGATCGAGCGGGTGAGTGCGGAGATCACGCAGCTAAGGCAGTCCGCCCGGATATGCCCGCTCTGCGGAGCGGATGCAAAGCCTGGCGACACGTTCTGCCGTCAATGCGGGACTCGGCTGTGATACAGGCATGACAGCGCGGCGCGCGCATATCTTGGTTGGTGAATCAGCTCCAACTTTGTGAAAAGATCGAGGTAACTTCATGGCGAGTAACGCGAAAAAGCAGTCCTTTCTGAGCGGCGCGGCCACGCTGGCCGGGGCAGTGGCGGTGGTGAAGCTCATCGGAGCGGTCTACCGTCTGCCGGTAAACAACATCCTCAGCGCCGAGGGCAAGACCTATTTCAACATTGCCTACAACGTTTACAATGTCCTTCTGACCATCTCCACGGCGGGACTGCCTCTGGCCATCTCCAAGCTCACCAGTCAGGCGCACGCTCTGGGCCGGAGGAACGAACAGCGCAAGCTGTTCCGCACAGCCGTCTGGCTGTTTTTGGGCCTGGGCGTGATATTGAGCCTGCTGATGTTTTTCGGCGCGCCCCAGCTGGCGGAGCTGATGCACCAGCCCAAGGCTGCCCCCGCCATCAAGGTTCTGGCTCCAGCGGTGTTCTGCATGTGTCTTCTGGCCTGTATGCGGGGCTACACCCAGGGCCAGGGCAACATGACGCCCACCGCCGTGTCTCAGGTGCTGGAGGTTTTGTTTAAGCTGGGCGTTGGTCTGCCGGTGGCGTTTTACGTGGTAAGAACCCTGAAAATGGGCGTAAATTACGGCGCGGCGGGTGCGATTCTGGGCGTCACGGTCAGCGAGGTCGTCGCCCTGTTCTTCATGGGGCTCTATCTGTTCCGCCACCGGGACAACACCCCCTCCGAAGATGTGCCTCCCTCCGGGGGAACACTGATGAAGCGGGTTTTGTCCGTCGGCGTTCCCATTACCCTGAGCAACTCCGCCATGAGCATCATCACCTTGCTGGATACGCAGATTGTCCTGAGCCGGCTGGATTCTATCAAAGGTCAGCTCTCCGCCGCTCCCGCAGTGTTGTACGGACAGTACGGCCTTGGCACCGACCTTGTGAACCTGCCGCCCTCTTTTGTCTTTCCTGTCACAATGAGCCTGATTCCCTTTGTAGCGGCAGCTCTGGCCCGGAGAGAAAACGGCCTTGCAAACCGGGTGGTCTCCTCAGCATTTCGGCTGATCGCGCTGCTTGCCATCCCCGCGGGCATCGGCCTGAGCGTGCTGTCCAAGCCGATTCTGATGCTGCTCTATCCGGTTCAGCCTCAGGACGCACTGGCCTGCGCGCCCCTTCTGCGGGTGCAGGGCATCGCGTGCATCTTCATCTGTCTGATGAACCTGACCAACGCGATTTTGCAGTCCTACGGCAAGGAGAAACTGCCCATCTGGACCATGATTATGGGCGGTGTCACCAAGATCGTCATGAACTATTTCCTGGTGGGGAACCCCAATATCAACATCATGGGCGCGCCCATCTCCACCCTTTGCTGCTATATGGTCATTGCCGGACTGAACTTGTTTTTCGTGTGGAAGTACTCCCCGGAAAAGCCCCGGTATTTCCAGATTTTCGCCAAACCTGCGGCAGCGGCTGTGCTGATGGGGGTCTCCGCATGGACAGTGTACGGACTTTTGTCCAGGGTGTTGTCCGGCGGCGGTTCCGCGTATCTTGGCAACGCCGTGTCTACCTTGGGCGCCATTTTTGTGGCGGTTGTGGTGTACGGTATTCTGGTGCTGGCTCTGCGGATTCTGCGGGCAGAGGATCTGGAATCCATTCCCCACGGAAAGAAACTGGCCAGAATTTTGAGACTTAAGTGAAAAATCGCCGCAAAATCAAGGATTTCCCGCGAATTTATCTTGCAAAGGCAGAGAAGTTATGGTAGATTTTCAATGTAAGCCTCATTATGGTTATGAGGACCTGCTCCGCATCATGGAGCTGCTTCGCGCCCCGGGCGGCTGCCCGTGGGACCGGGAACAGACGCACGAGTCTCTCCGTCGGAATTTTTTAGAGGAGAGCTGCGAGGCGGTGGAGGCCATCGACCGGGGAGACAGAGTCGGGCTTTGCGAGGAGTTGGGCGACGTGCTTTTGCAGGTGGTCTTCCAAGCCCAGCTTGAAAAGGAGCAGGGCGGTTTCACCATGGACGACGTGGCGGACGGCATCTGCAAAAAGCTGATTTACCGTCACCCCCACGTCTTCGGTACAGTGGAGGTCAAGGACACCGCCGAGGAACTGGACCGCTGGGAAGTTCTGAAGCGCAGGGAGAAGGGCCAAAAGTCCGCCGCAGACGCGGTGGACGCCGTGGCCAGGACACTTCCTGCCCTCTGGCGGGCCGAGAAAATGCAGAGCAAAGCCGCGAAGGCCGGGTTTGACTGGCCCGACGGCGGCGATGTGATGGACAAGCTGGACGAAGAGGCCGGCGAGCTCCGTCAGGCGGCGGAGGACACCGCCCGTTCCGTGGACGCGCCCCACGGCGTGAAAGAGGAAGTGGGCGACGTACTGTTTATCGCCGCAAAGATCGCCCAGCGGTACGGCGTGGATCCCGAGGAGGCGCTGCACGCCAGCTGTGATAAATTTGCCCGTCGCTTCCGCTTTGTGGAGGAGCAAGCCTCTGCGGAACTGGAATCCCTCTCTCCGGAAGAAAAGCTGGCCTTTTGGAAACAGGCCAAACAGATGGAATCTTAAAAGCGGACCCCGCTTTAAGAGATAAGCCCAAAGATGTGAATATTATAGGAGGAAATACAAATGAACAAAGCTGAACTTATCAACGCTGTTGCCGCCAAGACGGAAGTTTCCAAGAAGGAAGCCGAGGCTGTCATTGCCGCTACTCTGGACGCTATCACCGCTGCTATGCAGCAGGGGGACAAGGTGCAGCTGGTTGGTTTTGGCTCTTTTGAAGTGAAGAACCGCGCCGAGCGCATCGGCCGCAATCCCAAGACCAAAGAGGAGATCAAGATCCCCGCATCCAAGATCCCCGCCTTCAAAGCCGGCAAGGCTCTGAAGGACTCCATTGCGAAGTAAGCACGGCCTTCACGAGACAATTATAGATGCTTCGCGCGGGGGGACTGCTGTCCCCCCGCGCATTTTTCCCAGTGGGAACACTTCCCAAATTTTTTAAAAGGAGCTTTTATATGCGGCTGGACAAATATCTCAAAACCGCGCGGCTCATTAAACGGCGCACCGTTGCAAACGAGGCATGTGACAACGGCTTGGTCTCCGTCAACGGAAAGCCTGCCCGGGCCAGCTATGATGTGAAGGTGGGAGACGTGATCTCCCTTCGGTTCGGCGTCCGCATCTTGACGGTGGAGGTCCTGTCGGTAGCGGAAAACGTTCGTCAGGCGGATGCCGCCGGACTGTATCGGGAAGTTTCCGGCGGGGCATAAACTGCCGCCCCGTCCCATAGAATGGTGTGACCGCCGGATTGGACCGGCGCGCAGACCGGGGAGGGACGGAAGATGAACGACTATGGAAACGCCATGCCACAGGCCCACCGCATTGAGTTGGACGGACGGGAGCACTTGATCGTCTCCGGCGTGGAAGACGTGGAGCGGTTCGATGAGACGGGGATTGTCATGTCCACCGCTGCCGGAACACTGATTGTTACAGGGGAGGACCTGCACATCGGGCAGCTGTCTTTGGAGGGCGGTGAGCTGAGAGTGGGCGGGAAGATCGACTCCCTCTCCTATGAGGAGCCGTCCGGGGGCCGGAGAGGGCTGCTGCGGCGGCTGCTGGGATGATATGCGGAACTTTGTTGACCAGCAGCTGGAAGTGTTCCTCCAGTCCATTTTGCTGGGGCTGGCCATGGGCGTGGCCCACGATCTGCTTCGTCCCTTCCGCCTCCGCCTGCCCCGGTCCGCCTGGGTGCTGGACTGCGGATACTGTCTGTGCGCGGCGGCGGCACTGTTTTTGTTTTGCCTGAACCGAACGCAGGGGCAGCTGCGTATCTATGCGCTTGTGGGAGTAGCGGGAGGCGTGGCGCTGTTCTTTTCCCTGTTCTCGGCCCTCCTCCGGCCGATTTGGGACTTTTGGGCGGACACACTGGCATTTTTACTTCATTTGCTGCAAATTCCGTGGATTTGGTTCAAACATTTTTGTAAAAAAATTGATCAACGTCTGAAAAACATCTTTCTTTTTATAAAAAAATGCTATACAATAAAGAAAATCACCCATCGGCGTTATCGTATCGGCAGGGGAGGGAGCATCCGTGGCAAAGGCAGGCAAGCAAAAAAAAAGACATCAGCAAATCAGGCTGGGTTTTTTCGGAAGGCTCCTGTTGCTGGCGCTGATCGCCGCGCTGGGGTGGCAGCTGTACCATCTGCGCAGCCAGGTAGAGAGCGCCGAAGCCCAAAAGGCCCAGCTGATCGCTCAGGTCGGAACCCAGCAGCAAAGCAATGACAAGATGCAGAAGGCCATCGACGGCGGCGGCTCTCAGGACCAGATGGAGGAGATTGCCCGAGATGAGCTGGGTTTGGTGGCGCCGGGTGACCGGGTGTTTTATGATGTGAGCAACTGAACGGCAAGGGGCAATCTGCCCCGCGCCGGTCTTTTGGATATTCCGCCGATTTTTCCGGCGGACAAACGAAACCTGAGAAGGGAGAAACAGGACACAGTATGGGAGTAGAGCCTGAGGTCGGGAGCATCATGGAGGGCAAGGTGACCTCCATTATGAAATTTGGCGCGTTCGTCGCCTTGGAGGGAGGCCGCTCCGGCCTCGTACATATCTCGGAGATCGCAAACAGCTATGTCAACGATGTACACGATTATCTGCAAGAAGGGCAGTCGGTAAAGGTCCGGGTGTTGGCTTCGGAGAATGGGAAGATCAACCTCTCCATTAAAAAGGCGCTGCCCCAAGAGGACAACCGTCCCTCTGTGCCCCGCCCTGCGAGTGGACCTCGTCCCGCAGGAGGCGCGTTTCGCTCAGCGGGTGGACCGCGTCCCATGGATGGCGGCGGCGCTGGGCATCCGGCGGCGGGGAACCGCCCCGCTCCCGCGCGCCCTCAGCCGGTTCCACCGTCCGGTGATGTGGAATTCGAGGACAAGCTAAAAAAATTTCTCTCCGCTTCCGAGGGAAAGATGGCCGACCTGAACCGCAGCGTGGACGGAAAGCGCGGCGGCGGCAAAAGAAGAAGATCATAAAAAAGCCTGCGGCTTCGCCATGGAAGCCGCAGGCTTTTCTCTGTGAAAAATTTAGGGGCGTTCGACTGTTTCTCCCAAAAACAGTGGAAAACCGGCCGATTTCACCCCTTGCATTTTCCCGCCGCGTGGGGTACGATAATCAAGGAAGCTTTCCAATATCCCACCCATTGGGCCGCCGGCGTTCAGTTCGCTGGCGGCTCCTTTTTACACTTTGAAAGACGGCGGTACGGAGCAGCTGCGCGCTGTGCATCTATACCGTAGCCTCTGACTCATCCAATTTCCGTCCAGCCCTCGAAGGACCGGATATAATAGTCCGCCTCCGCTTTCATGGCGTCCTGATCCGGCTCCGACGGGTCATAGACCGCCGCCGTCCGAAACCCGGCGGCCTTGGCTGTACGCAGGGCAAACAGCGCGTCCTCAAACACCACCGTGTCCTCCTTCTTGCAGCGCAGACGGCGCAGCGCCATTTCATAGACCTTCGGGTCATCTTTTCCCCGGCCCGCGTCACCGCAGGTGACCATCCCGCGGAAGTATTTCATCAGTCCGGCGTGGTCCATGGCGATATCCGCCAATGGATGGTCCGTGGCGGTGGCCACATACATCCATACGCCCTCCATCTTCAGAAGGGCCAGCATCCGCTCCACCCCCGGCTTCGGGACGACGCGAAAGCGGTAAAAGTCCTCTATTTCCATCCGCATCAGCTGCATTACCTCTTCCGGGTCCATGCTCAAGCCGCACCGCTCCGCGCAATACGCAGCCCCCTCCCTAAAGCTCATTGTACAAAGCATCCGGTCAAGATCTTCGCCCGGCTCCTTTCCCTGCCGTCGAAGAAAGCTGGACCCCAGCGCCCCCCATGCATGCATGGAATCCAACAATGTCCCGTCCATATCAAAAATCGCACCCTGCAGTCTCATATCAATCTCCAGTTCTCTTTAATAGAGAAAGCGCCGTCTGCGGCGGCGCTTTTCATTTGCTTTTATGGCCCTCAGAAGGCCCCTAGCAGCCTCAGCATCTCTTGATCGGGGTCCAGCAGGGGCAGAGTCGTCCGAGCGGCCAGAGCGGCCTTAAAATACGGAAAATGCGTACAGCCCAGGAGCAGTATCTCCGCGCCGCAGTTTTGAAACCACGACGCCAGCTCCGCCAGATGATGGCGGACCACCAGCTCCTCCGGCGGTTCCCCCGCCTCCACCGACAGCACGGCGGGCAGTGCGCAGGCCCCGTAGAGGTCCAGCTTCGGATTGCTTGCCAGCAGTGCCCGCTCAATCCCCGCCAGCCCCTGAGCGTTGGCGGCGATCACGCCGAGGCGTCTGTATGTCCCGGCAGCCCGGCGATAAACGTCCATAGGCGTCACCACCGGAAAGCCCAGCTTTTCCGAGAGTTCGGAAAAATCGACGGAGGCGGACATAGAGTTGCAGTAAACCAGAGCCCTGCGGCAGCCCCTCTCCATGGCTATGCGCAAAATAGCTTCCATCGCCGCCTGCTTTTCCTCAGAGGGCAGAAGTTGAAACGCGGTCTGTGCCCGAGGGTCTTCCGACACCGGGAACGGGACGCCCGCCAGGCCGGCTTTTTGCAAAACCGCCACTCCCATGCGAGTATCCACAGGCGTCCCCGCCAAAACCGCGATTAATTCGTTCATGCCCGACCGCCTTTCAGTTTCCAAGGTTTCGGCGGAAATTTCCGTCCACCTGAATGCCGGGCTGGAACACAAAAAACGCGTGGGGGTCCATGGAATGGACTGCTCGGCGCAGTTCCTCAACCTCGTACTTAGATAGGCATACATACAATACGTTACATTTCTCTCCGGTATAGGCGCCGGTACCCGTCCAATAGGTCACGCTGCGGCCAAAGGACTGAATGATAAACTGAGACAGCTTCTTTTCGTCCTCCTTGGTGAAGATCATGGCCTGCATAGAGATATTCTGCTGGTGCAGCCGGTCCAAGACGATGGCTGAGAAATAGTTATAGATCACGGAATAAATGGCAATCTCCGGGCTGAACAGCACCAGAAAGGCGGCATACAGCACAGCGTTGAATCCCAGGCTAAACCGGCCCACGGTGATATTGCTTCCCTTCGCTGAAAGGCACAGCCCCACCACATCCAGCCCGCCGCTGGAGCAGCCGCAGGTCAGCACGATTCCGCTGGCGACGCCGGAGATAATGCCTCCCAACAGACAGGCGGTCAGCAGGTCGTCGATAATGGGCGTGGTCGGTACGGGAATAATGGAGTAAAACAGGGAATAGGCCAGCGTGCAGATCAACGTCCGCACCACCAAGCCCCGGCCCAACGTCCGCCATGCGATGAGCAAAATCGGAATATTTACGATGAAATATAAAATTCCGGCCACGTCATATTGTCCGAAATTCACGCCCATGTAGTTGGACATCAGCGTCCGCAACAGCTGGCAAAGACCCATGACTCCGCCGGTATATAGGTGCAGCGGAACAATGAACAGATTCAGCGACAGCGCGAAGAGAAATTGTCCAAATACGGCGCCCAGTAGGCGCAGCCAGCGGTTGTGCAGCGCAGTGTAAATCATGAAGCTCCTCCTTACGGTCCTTCGGTCCTCACAAAAACGTTCAAGGGCAAAATATGTTGATGCAAATCATTATATGTGGAGGCAAGCAAAAGCACAAGGGGGAAAGCCGGAAAATGTGCCGAAATTCAGGACGGCCTGCTTGTTTTGTAACCCGGCGGCAGGGGCGGTCTGCCCTTGCTTTTATGCAAAGAGCGCTCACAGCGCATACCGAAGCGCCCGGCGCAGCCGTTCCCTAGCCCGGCGCAGCGTCCGCGATACGGTGGAAGGATTTACCCCCGCCTCCGCCGCAATCTCCCTCATGCTCAGGCCATCGTCAAAATACCGGGACAGGAACAGGCTCTGGCGGGGCGTCAGCTCCCGCTGCCGGGCAAGTCGAAGCTGGCGGCGGAGCCGGGCAAGCTGATCGCTGTTGTCCTCTCCGTTTTCACGCAGCCAAACCGTCATATCCCCGATCCACTCACTGGCCCGGGCTGAGTAGGAGTCAGAAGCAGTACTTCTCATTTTTGTGATACCCCCTGTCGTAATAGCGGGCGGTCACCACCGCCAGCTCCCTCGCCTCCCGCAGCAACGGCTCCAACTCGACAATCCGCCGGTTCAGGCGGCGGATTTCCTCCGGGTCAGCTTGACGTTCTCTCTCCGCCTGCAACTCACCGATACGCTGTCGCAGCATCTGAGCGCTGGTCCGATATGTAAGAGACAGCTCCATCAGAATCATTAAATTCTCTCCTCCTCTCCCCGCACACGGCGAAGCGGTTCCAGCTCGGCCCTTGAGAAATCTGGCAGGCACATAGCGCAGATTATTTCTCCGTTGACCTGCCAATAGGACTCTCCCGCACAGATTTCTCCGCCGCACTCGTCGCAGCGCAGCACACCTCGCGGCCCGCGCAGCAATTTTCTCAAAAAAATCACACTCCCGTTAAAAATGAGGTTGACAAATTCCCCGGTGTCTGTTAATATAATTTTTGCTGTTGGATGCGCTGGTGTAGCTCAGCCGGTAGAGCAGCTGATTTGTAATCAGCAGGTCGGGGGTTCGAATCCGTCCACCAGCTCCAAGTGAATATGGGGGAATTCCAGAGCGGTCAAATGGGGCAGACTGTAAATCTGTTGTCTACGACTTCGATGGTTCGAATCCATCTTCCCCCACCATGGTCGCCGCAAGCGTTTTTTCGCTTGCGGCGATTTTTTGAAACTGCACGGACACATTCCCGAACGATTTTTTTCGCTTGGAATTTTTTTTGTGTTCTTTAGACTTTCTCACTGTGTTATTCTGATCCATATCACAAGAATTCTGGGAACAAGCAAAGAATATCACAAGAATAATGATTTGTCAAGGTTATTTTAACAAGTTTCTTGTTTTTCGAAATTGACAAAACCAAGAAAGTACGATAGGATATGAAAAAGTACGTCGAACTTTGTCGAATAAACTGTGGGGAGGCGCAGCAAATGAGTTTTGGAGAGCGGCTGCGGGAGCGGAGAGAGCAGCTGAATATGTCCCGCCGGGAGCTGGCGGAGGCGTTGGGCGTTTCGGTTTCGGCCATAGGTAACTATGAGACGGGAATCAGTGCCCCGAAGGAAGAGGTGCTTCTGCGCCTGTTTGACAGCTTACAAGTAGACCCCAACACACTATACCGCGACCATTTCCGGGGCGGGAAAAGTGTGCAGACCCACGATGAGCGTGAGCTTTTGGACCAGTACCGGAGCCTCTCCTCCGTAGGGCGGGACACGGTCCGATCCGTGATGAACGCGCTGTGCGCCTACCGCGATGAGTTGGAGCAGGCCCACCCTCTGGCAGAAGTGCGGCGCATTCCCCTCTATTACAGCCCCGCCGCCGCCGGATTTGCCGCGCCAGTGTTTGGAGAGGACTTTGACTATATTCCGGTAGAGGGGGACGTTCCGCCGGCCGCAGAGTTCGCTGTGCGCATCCAGGGCGACTCAATGGCCCCGTGGATCGCCGACGGTTCGGTGGTATATGTGAACCGAGATCCCCTGCAAGCCGGGGATATCGGTATTTTCTGCGTGGACGGAGGAATGCTGTGCAAGCAGTATTATCGGGACCCGCTGGGAACGGTATATCTGTTCTCTCTGAACCGGGCGCGGTCGGACGCGGATGTGCTGTTGACCGCCGACAGCGGGCAGATGCTGGTGTCATTTGGTCGCGTTATGATGCATGGGCTGCCTCTGCCCGGCAGGAATAAAAAATAAGCGGCCCCTGCGGGGCCGCCTTCTCAAAATAAACAAATAATCCGAACCCATCTCCAATCGGAAAAAGGTTCGGATTATTTCGGCTTGGTGCCGGTGGCCGGACTCGAACCGGCACGCTGTCGCCAGCGGTGGATTTTGAGTCCACTACGTCTACCAATTCCATCACACCGGCAGGTGTAACGGAAGTATTATACTATGCCGCCATCAAAATTTCAAGGGGTTTTTACGCTTTTCCATGAAGAACTCGCAAGCTCGTTCCGTCACAGCGTCACGGTGAAGCAGGCCCAATGTCCCGGTTCGCTTTCCACCGCAATTTTTCCTTTGTGCGCGGTGACAATGGTCTTTGCAATCGCGAGACCCAGCCCATTGCCCTCTTTCTCCCGGCTGTGGGCCTCATCCCCCCGGTAAAACCGCTCAAAAACATGGGGCAGGTCCTCCTGCTTGATTCCCACGCCGGTGTTGTGTACTCTCAAAATCCGCCTCTCGCCCTTGGCCAGCAGAGAAATGGTTACCGTTCCTCCGTCATTGGCATATTTCAGGGCGTTGTCGATTAAAATTACCGCCAGCTGCTTCAGCATTTCCTCGTTGCCATTGTATGGAAGGTTCGGCGTCACGTCAGTGACTAGAGTCTTTCCGGTTTCGAAAGCCATGCTCTCAAAGGGGAGCGTCACGCTGAGGACCGCCCGGCTCAGATCGAAGGGGTGCTTTTCCAGCTGCTGTCCCGCCTGATCCATTCGGGCCAGTGTCAGCAGATTTTTTACCAGCAAGTCTGTGCGCTGGACCTCCGACTGGATATAGTTCAGCCAGCGGTTTTCCCCAATCTCCCCCGCCAGCGCCTCGCTGTTGGCAGAGATCACTGCCAGAGGGGTTTTCAGCTCGTGGCTGGCATCCCACACGAACTGCTTTTGCTTATCAAAGGACTCCTGCACCGGCTTGGTCATCCGGCGAATCAGCAGCACCGCTCCAGCGCTCAGCAGCAAATAGGCCGCAAGGCCCACCAGACTTGAAATTACTAAAAGCTGTTGGGAGCTCTCCATTTCAAGCTGACTGTCCAGAACTACAAGAAGTTTCCCGTAGGGCCTCTGACTCATCATAAAAAATTGGCTGTCCAATCGGCCTGAATCTGTGCCCAGGGCCAGGATCTCTGTTACGCTTTGGGCAATTTGCTGGTCGGAATACAACTCCGACCGGTCGCTGAACCAACTGAGAACGCTGCCGGAGTTGTCTAGCCGGACCGCGTAGAAATTGGACAGGTCCGCTTTGGACAGGATCCTCTGGGGGTGCTGGTTTTTTGGGCTCGTCTCGTTGGTATTCCCGACAGGGTCCGTGCCATCAGGAGACGCAGGGGGCTGTGCCGTATCTCCACCGTCTGCCGAATCTGTGCTTTGGGGAGCGGGCTGGGCCCCGCTCTGGGTCGTAAAATTTCCGGGAGACGTCTGATTCTCCGCACCGTCTTCAATAGTTGCCGCATCGTCCGTTTCGCTGTTCGGAGGAGCCAGCAAATCGTGGGTCTGACCGTTCTGGTTCAACTGGTCGCTGGGGCGCAGTCCATCGCCGGCGATGAGCGTTTGCAGAGAGCTATGCGTCTCCTGTTCCACGCGGTGCCAATTGGCATAGTTGATGGCGAATACCGTACCACCGAAGGCCAGCAGCAACACCAGAAGCACCAGAAGCGTAAATCTCTGCCGCAGTCTTTGAATCATAGCGTGTCCTCCAAAGAATAGCCAAGGCCCCTGGCAGCCTTGATCTTAATGCGAGACCCGACAAAGGTCAACTTCTTGCGGATAAAAGAGAAGTAGACCTCCAGATTGTTATACTCCGCATCACTTTCAAAGCCCCAAACGCGTTCGATCAGCGTCTCCTTTGATAGAATCTGGCCGGGATTGCGAAACAGCAGCTCCAAAAGCTGTAATTCCTTGATACCCAGTTTTACAGACTGACCCGTTTCCCGGCATAGAAGTTTGCCCTCCCGGCCCAGCAGCTCTGCGTCGCTGAAGATCAACTCCTCCATGGGCACAGTATCCCGCCGTCGGGTGATGGTCCGCAGACACGCCAGCAGTTCCGCCATTTGAAAGGGCTTTGGGAGATAATAGTCGGCGCCGCCGTCCAGGCCCCGGAGCCGGTCCTCCAGTTCGCCCCGGGCGGTAAGCATCATCACGGGTGTGGTGACGCCGCTCTCCCGCAGCTCCTTTAAAATGGAAAAGCCGTCTTTGCCAGGCAACATCACATCCAGAATAACAGCATCATAAATACCGGACAGCGCGTTGTCCAACCCTTCCGGGCCGGTATAGGCGGCGTCGACCGTGAAGTGCTCCCGCTTCAGCACCTGACAAATGGCCGCTGACAGGCTTTTCTCATCCTCCACCAGCAAAATGCGCATACATACCCCTCCCATTTTCTTTTGATGGTCTCATTTTACCAAATTTGCTTGAAAAAGTCTTGAAAAGCAAAAGAAACCTGCAGCGGCAAAAAAGCACCGAAGGAACGGCTTAAAGCCGCTTCCTTCGGTGCTTTCTCATAAATTTCAAGGCGTAATCAGATAAGAACCGCTGCTCAACCCATCCGCTCCAGTCAGCACCGGTACGAACTCCGTGTTCTTACTGACGGCGGCCAGATTTGCGTTCAACAGGTCCAACCCTCCCTGGTCCCCGGCTGTGTCGGCGTAAACCCGGTCCACAAGGGGAGCGATGTCCGCCAGAGACTGTCCGGAGGCGCCGTTTGCATTATTGGAGGCAATCAGATCCGTCGGCAGCAGAATGGAGAGCTTGACATTATATTCCGCCAGCGCCGTTTTCATCTCCGTCAGAAAGGAGTCCAGCTCCTCCTTCAGACTATCCGGCTGACCGGCCGCCGCCACGCCGTAGTCGATTTTATTCAGCTTTCCAACCGTAGGGTAGCCGACATCCGTCAGCAGAATCTCGTCAAAGCCCGCCGCCGCGCAGCCAGTGGCCAGATCAATCAAATACTGCCGCGCGGCCGGTTTTCCGGGGTCCAGCCAGCGGTCGTTGTTGCCGTCGTAAAAGACATAGCCGCCGGTATTTTTAAGACCCATACCCTCCAGATCTCCGCTGGAGGCAATGGAATCCCGGAAGCAGGCAATTTTGGCAATTGTGTAAAAGGTGCCGTCCTTCAGCATGGCGTCCACCGCTGTACCGGTACCCTCTGCGGTCTTGACAGCCTCTGCCGGGGCGGATTCATTGTCCACATACAAAGAGCCATTCGGGTCCTTTACAGTATACACCGCGGCATTGTACGGCCCACCCGCAGAAGCTGCGGTCCAAGCGGCTTTCCAATCGGTCAACGGACCCACCGGCAGCTGGACGGCCTGAATCGACTGGCGCTCCGGCTCCTGAATGGTCAGATTCGCGTCGCCGGAGCCATCGGCCTTTGCACTGCCGGATTCATCCGGCTTCTGCTCCGAAAACTGGGACAGATCCAGACGGGGATGGCCGGAATCGTCGTAGACCACATACTTTTGAAGCCGAATGACCGCCAGGGCCCCTATAATCACCACCAGCAGCAACACTGCCAACACGATTTTCCACTTGAAACCTTTCCCGTGGTAAGTACTGTATCCTCTTGGCCCTGCCATAGCGTTCCTCCTCCGAAGCTTTCTCCGGTCAGCCCTCGATGGCGTCCATCAGGGCCACACGGCGGGCGTGCCGTCCGCCTTCGAAGTCGGTATTCAAAAAAACTTTCACCATTTCCGCAGCCAGCTTTGGACCTGTAAAACCCGCGCCCAGGGCCAGCATATTGGCGTTGTTGTGCTGGCGGCAGAGCTGAGCTTCCAGCGTGTCCGCGCAGTGAGCACAGCGAATGCCCTTGATCTTGTTGGCGGAAATGGAGATGCCGATGCCGGTGGTGCAGACAACAATGCCCTTTTCACACTCACCGGAGGCCACGGCCCGTGCCGCTGCCTCGCCAAAGACGGGATAGTCGCAGCTCTCCGTGGAAAAGCAGCCACAGTCCTTGCACGTATAGCCATCCTGCTCCAGCTGCTGCTTGATTTTTTCCTTCAGCTCAAATCCGCCATGGTCGCTGCCCAACGCGATTTTCATGATATAATCCTCGCCTTCATCGGTTTCGTAGTATATTTCTTCATTGCGCCGCAACAAAAGATACAGATGTTCCGTTTTGCCCGGACACGCCGGATGGTGCAAAGCATTCCTCATCCGGCTTTCATCTTACTCTCATTTCTCGCAATTTGCAAGGTCTTCTCTAAAGCGTGTGCCAAATGGGTTTTTGTTTTTCGAACGTACAGAAACGGCTGAAGCCGCACTCGCGCAGCAGTGTCTGCCCCTCCCGAATGCCCTTGCCCACATCCTCGGGACGGTGGGCATCGCTGCCCAAGGTGATGATCTCCCCGCCGAGGCTGTGATATAACTTCAGCCATCTTGCGCCGGGGAGAGGCCGGGTGCCCCGGCTGGTATTAACCTCGATGCCGCAGCCGTTTTCGATCAGCGTCCGCAGGATGGTATCCATTTCCGCGCCATATCCATCCATGCTGACATGAAAGCCCCGTTTATCGTTCATATACCGCAGCGGCAGCGTTATATGGCCCAGTACGGTGAATTTTCCCCACTGCGCCATTTTCAGCATCGTCTCCAGATAATCCTCCACCTCAGCATAGCAGGTCTTCTCGTCAGGCTCCTGAATCCACGCCAGATCCTGATGGTCAAACTTTTGGGACAGCATGTGGACGGAGCCGATGATGAAGTCAAATTCCGGCATTCCCCGCAGCAGCCGCTCCACAAGAGCGGCGTCCATCGGCGTATCGCCCAGCTCCAGCCCCAGCCGGAGCTTCACCGGACCGTTCCAGCGGGCGGTGACGTCGGCGTATTCCGCCGTCTGCGCCGACCAGTCAAAGGTCTTTCGGGGAATGGTGGTGCGGGGCTCCACCGGCTCAAAGTGATCGGTGAAACAGATTTCATTCAGCCCCGCCGCCGCGGCGGCGGAGGCCATCTCCAGCATGGAGGCGTGCCCGTCGGGAGAGACGCGGGAGTGGGTATGGTAATCAGCGAAATACATGGGGAGCCTCACTTCTTGAACTTTTTAAAGAACTTTTTGCGGTCCTCGTAGTTGTTGTCTCCAACGGCTTCCGCAAATTTCATGAGGACCTCTTTTTGAGCCTTGTTCAGGTTCCTGGGCGTTTCGATGTAAACGGTGACATACTGGTCGCCCCGTCCCCGGCCGTTCAGCGTCGGAATTCCCTTGCCCTTCAGGCGGAAGGTGGTTCCGGTCTGGGTTCCCTCCGGCAGGGTGTATTTCACCTTTCCGTCAATGGTGGGGATCTCCAGCTCCGCGCCAAGAACCGCCTGGACAAAGGTAATCGGCGCCTCGCACAAAACGCTGTTGCCCTCCCGGCGGAACAGATCGTGAGGCTTTACCGTGATGGTTATGAGCAGGTCGCCGGATGGACCGCCGTTTCTGCCCGCATGGCCCTGACCCCGAATGGATATGGTCTGGCCGTCGTCAATACCAGCGGGAATCTTCGTCTCGATGGTGTGGCGGCGGCGAATCATGCCGGTGCCATAGCAGTCCTTGCAGGGCTGATGAATAATTCGGCCCTTGCCGCCGCAGCGGGAACAGGGGCCGGTGGACGCAAAGACGCCCAGAGGCGTCTGCTTTCGTACCTGCACCGTACCGGTTCCGTGGCAGTCAGGGCAGATTTCCGGGGTGGTTCCCGGCTCGCAGCCGTTGCCTTTACAGGTCTCGCAGACTTCATACCGGTCCACCGCCACCGCCTTTTCGCAGCCAAAGGCCGCCTCCTCAAAGGTGATGGCCACAGACTGGCGGATGCTCTCACCCCGCTGGGGCGCGTTGGGGTTGGCCCGGCGCTGGGACCCGAAGCCGCTTCCGCCGAAAAAGCTGCCGAAAATATCGCCCAGATCGCCAAAGTCAAAGCCGTCGGCCCCGCCGTAGCCCCCCGCGCCAAAGTTGGGGTCCACGCCGGCGTGGCCGTATTGGTCATACCGGGCTTTTTTGTCCGAGTCAGACAAAACCTCGTAGGCCTCATTGATCTCCTTGAACCGGGCTTCCGCCGCCGTGTCTCCGGGGTTCAGGTCCGGATGGTTTTCCTTTGCAAGCTTTCGGTACGCCTTTTTAATCGCATCTTCGGACGCGTCCCGGGAAATGCCCAGGACCTCATAGTAGTCGCGTTTTTGTTCTGCCATATCGTTATCGCAAAGTCCGCCTGATTTTATTTCCCGCCAAAACGGAAAATAAAATCCGCTTCCTTACTCCTCCTCTCCGTCCCGCCCCCGCCGCATTGCGCTTCGGACCGGGTAATAACGGGGTATGCGGAGCCGCCGTGAGGGAGGCTCCGCATTCCATTTATTGTTACTTGTTGCCGTCCTTCTTGTCCTCATCGTCTACGACTTTATAATCCGCGTCGTAATATTGGCTCTGTCCGCCGGGGTTTCCGCCGGGCTGACCGCCCATGTTGGGGTCCGCGCCGGGCTGGCCCTGCTGGGGACCTGCCTGCTGATAGAGCTTTTCGCTGACGGCATAGAACGCCTGCGTCAGCTCCTCGGTGGCGGATTTGATTGCGGCGGTATCGGTGCCCTTCAGGGCCTCCTTCAGCTTATCGATCCCGGCCTGGACCTTGGACTTGTCGTCGGCGGGAATTTTGTCGCCCATCTCGCCCAGAGTCTTCTCGGACTGGTAGACCATCTGGTCGGCCTGATTGCGGGTTTCCACCTCTTCCTTCATCTTCGCATCCTGAGAGGCATACTGTTCCGCTTCCTTCACGGCCCGCTCAATGTCGCCCTTGCTCATGTTGGTGGAGGAGGTAATGGTGATGTGCTGCTCCTTGCCGGTACCCAGGTCCTTGGCGGAGACATTCACGATGCCGTTGGCGTCGATATCAAAGGTGACCTCGATCTGGGGTACGCCGCGGCGGGCCGGGGCGATGCCGTCCAGATGGAAACGGCCCAGAGACTTGTTGGCGGCGGCCATCTCCCTCTCGCCCTGAAGGACGTTGACCTCCACGGAGGTCTGGTTGTCCGCGGCAGTGGAGAACACCTGGCTCTTCTTCACGGGGATGGTGGTGTTGCGGTCGATCAGCTTGGTGAATACGCCGCCCATGGTCTCAATGCCAAGAGACAGCGGGGTTACGTCCAGCAGCAGCAGACCCTTCACATCGCCGGTGAGAACACCCGCCTGCAGCGCCGCGCCCATGGCCACGCACTCGTCGGGGTTAATGCCCTTAAAAGGCTCGCTTCCGGTGAAACTCTTCACAGCGTCCTGCACGGCGGGAATACGGCTGGAGCCGCCCACCAGCAAAACCTTGTTCAGGTCGGAGGGCTTCAGGCCCGCGTCAGACATGGCCTGACGTACGGGGCCCATGGTGGCATCCACCAGATGGCTCGTCAGCTCGTTGAACTTGGCCCGGGTGAGAGTCACGTCCAAATGCTTGGGGCCGTTTGCGTCGGCAGTGATATAGGGCAGGTTGATGTTGGAGGTGGTGACGCCGGAAAGCTCGATCTTGGCCTTTTCAGCGGATTCCTTCAGCCGCTGCATGGCGACCTTGTCGCCGCTGAGGTCCACGCCGTCGGTGCGTTTAAACTCACTCACCAGATATTTCATGATGCACTCGTCGAAGTCGTCACCGCCCAGGCGGTTGTTGCCCGCAGTGGCCAAAACCTCGATCACGCCGTCGTCAATCTCCAGAATGGAGACGTCGAAGGTGCCGCCGCCCAGATCGTAGACCATGATCTTCTGGGACTGCTCCTTATCCACGCCGTAGGCCAGAGCAGCGGCGGTAGGCTCGTTAATAATACGCTTGACGTCCAGGCCCGCAATCTTGCCCGCATCCTTGGTAGCCTGACGCTGGGCATCGGTGAAATAGGCGGGGACGGTGATGACGGCCTCGGTGACAGAGCTGCCCAGATAGGCTTCCGCGTCGGATTTCAGTTTTTGCAGAATCATGGCGCTGATCTCCTGAGGGGTATAGGCCTTGCCGTCGATGGTGACCTTATGGTCGCTGCCCATCTCACGCTTGATGGAGGAGATGGTACGGTCGGGGTTGGTAATGGCCTGACGCTTTGCAACCTGACCCACCATACGCTCGCCGGTCTTGGAAAATGCCACGACGGACGGGGTGGTACGATTACCCTCGGCGTTGGCAATGACGACGGCTTCGCCGCCCTCCATGACCGCCACGCAGGAGTTGGTAGTACCCAAATCGATGCCGATTACTTTAGACATAATAAAAACCTCCTATTGAAACATAAAGTTATATTGTAAACAAATTCAGTTCGCTACGCGGACAGTAGCAAAACGGAGCACCTTGTCTCCCATCACGAAGCCCGCCTGATACACATCGGCCACCACGTTTTCTCCGAGATTCTCGTCGTCCACGTGCATGACGGCATTGTGCCGGTTGGGGTCAAAGGGCTGACCCAAAGCCTCCATCTCGGTAACACCCAGCTTGTTCAGGACCTCTCTGTACTGGTTGAAGATCATCTCAAGGCCCTTTTTGTGAGGAGAATCCTCATCACCTTCGGTCTTCATGGCCCGCTCCAGATTGTCATATACAGCCAGGAAGGGTGTCACGGTGTCCGCCTTGGCGTCCTGATAAATCAATTCCTTCTCCTTGGTGGTGCGTTTGCGGTAGTTGTCATATTCGGCGGTAAGCCGGGTAAACTGGTCGGTGACGGCGGTCAGCTGCTTGGCGGCCAGTTCTGCGGCCTCCATCTGCTCCCGGGTCAGGGTATAGGTCTTTTCTCTCTTTTTAGATTCCTTTCGGGCCTTTTCGTCCTTCTTGGGCTCGGCCTCCTTGGCCTCTGACCGCTCAGGCTCGGGGGCGGACGCCTGAGTCGTTTCCTGCTCCGGCGGCTGGCCGGTTGGTTCTTTCGTTTCCTCGCTCACGTCTTTTGGTCCTCCTTTTTGGAAGGTAAATCTTTCTTTCCGAACATCCGCGCCATGCCCTCTGCAAAATAACTCAGCCGCGCGGTAACGGATGCATAATCCATACGGGTGGGGCCGACCACGCCGATCAATCCCCGCATATTGTCTCCAATATCATAGCTGGCAACCACCACGCTGGTATCCAGCAAGGCTTTGCTGATATTTTCCGGCCCAATCAGGATCTTCATGGAGGCGTTTTCGTCTGGGGTGGGCAAATCCGCGCCCTCGTCGCTTAGATAACTCATCAGCTGGTGGGCCTTGTCGGCATCTCGGAACTCCGGAATCTTCAAAAGCTGACTGGCTCCCACGGTCTGGATCTCCCTTCGCCCCGCCTCGTCCAGTACGTCCGTGGCATAGGTCACGGTCTGGCTCAGCAGCAGAAACATCTGAGGCGAGAGCTGGTCCGTCATGTGCAGCAGCCGTTCGCTCATCTCATCGGCGGAGCAGTTGGTGAAATGGGTGTTCAGCAGGTTTACAAGCGTGGGTATCTGGTCTGAGTCCAGTTTCAACTGGAGCTGGAGCAGCTGACTCTTCACCCGGTTGTCACCCATCATCATCACAACGATAAAGCTCTTGTCGTCCACAGGAAGAAAATCAAAGTGTCGCGCAAAAATTTTTTTTATCCCGGCGGTGGCGGTGTATACGGGATAGCCCGCCAGCGCGCTGACCGCTTTCCCCGCCTGGGAAACCACCCGATCCAGTTCCTCCATTTTCAAATGGAGCGCGGCGTTCAGCTTTTCGGTCTCCGCCACACTGAGCTTCTGGCGTTCCATCAACTCGTTGACATACATCCGGTACCCCTTCGGAGAGGGCACCCGTCCGGCGGAGGTGTGGGGCTGCTCCAGATACCCCTGTTCCACCAGATCTGCCAGTTCGTTTCGGATCGTTGCGGAGCTGACCGTACCCCCCATCTGGGCGGCAATGGCCTTAGAGCCGACCGGCTCGGCGGTAAATATATAATCCTCCACCACTGCCTTCAGTATTTGCTTTTTTCGGTCTGTTAAGTCCATGATCCGCTCCTTACCAGAACGATAAAATAGAGATTAGCACTCATTATCCCTGAGTGCTAAAGCGAGTTTACCACCACGCAAAACGAATGTCAATGGATGGATATAAACAAATTGTAAATAAAGGTTTATACACACAAATTATAAATTAACATTCTTTGCTGATCCTCAAGAAGCCGCTTTTTTATGAGTAAAAGGAAAGGGTCGACCAAAATCGAAACATTTTGGCCGACCCTTTTGTCTGATGGAGTTTACGCGTTGGGAGCCGAATTAGCCTCCGCAGCAGCCTTGGCCTTTTCGGCCTGAGCCTTCTTGATCGCTTTATATTTCTCCTTCTCCTCAGCGGTGGCCTTGGGAAGAATCGCATCCCGGGGGCAGACCTTGGTACACATCTTGCAGTTGATGCACTTGGCATAGTCGATAACGGCCAGATTGTCGATCACATGGATGGCGTCCTTTTTGCACTCTTTCTCGCACAGGCCGCATCCAATGCAGGAGCTTGCACATACGCTCATGGCAATCTTGCCCTTATCCTTGTTGTTGCAGGCCACATGGACCTTCTTTGCCGCAGGAGTGGACACAATCAGCTTGCGGGGACAGGCGGCCGCGCAGGCCATGCAGTTGGTGCACTTCTCGGGATCCACAACCGCGCAGCCGTTGGGGCCAATGGACATGGCGCCGAATTTGCAGGCGGTCACACAGGAACCGAAGCCAAGGCACCCAAAGGCGCAGTCGAGAGGACCGGCCGCCACCTTCGTGGCGGAAATGCAGTCCTGCACGCCTCGGTACTCAAACCGCTTCTTGGCGTTGGTGCCACCGTTACAGCGGACGAACGCCACCTGCTTTTCGCTGCTGCCCGCAGCCACGCCCATAATCTTGGCAATTTCGGCGGCATTTTCCGCGCCGGCAGGGGCGCAGGCATTAGCAGGCGCGCTGCCCGACACGATGGCGGCGGCGCAGGCGGCGCAGCCGGCGAAGCCGCAGCCGCCGCAGTTGGCGCCGGCCAGATGACTCAGAACCGCTTCCTCACGGGGGTCCTTTTTTACCTCAAAAATTTTGGAGGCGACGGCCAGAATCAGACCGAACACGCCGCCCATGATGCCAAGCACCAGGATGGCAATGATAATGTTATTCATAGTTGTTCGCTCCTCCTTCTGCTCAGCCCCAGACCGACAGGCCCGAGAAGCCCATGAAGGACAGAGCCATCAGACCCGCGGTGACCAGGGCGATGGGAAAGCCTTCAAAGCACTTGGGACAGTCGGCAAAGACGTTGCGCTCACGGACACTGGCAAACAGCACGATTGCCAGCAGAAAGCCGAGGCCACCGGTAATACCGTAAACCACAGACTCAATGAAATTAAAGTTGCTCTGAATGTTCAGCAGAGCCACGCCCAGAACGGCGCAGTTGGTGGTGATCAGAGGCAGATAGATGCCCAATGCCGTATACAGGGACGGCATGGACTTTTGCAGAAACATCTCGATGAACTGCACCAGTGCGGCGATGACGAGAATGAACACCACGGTCTGCATATACAGAAGGTCAAACTTCACCAAAATGTACTCGTTGACAATCCACGTGATGGCGGAGGCCAGGCCCATGACGAACGTCACGGCGACACCCATACCCACAGCGGTGTCCAGCTTCTTGGAAACACCAAGGAAGGGGCAGCAGCCGAGGAACTGTGAAAAGATGAAGTTATTGACCAGAATCGCGCCCAGCGCGATGGACATAAGGCTTGTAATATTACTCATTACTTGCTCTCCTCCTTCTTTTGAGGTCTGGCGAGAGCCCACTGCATGGCGGCAATCAGGCAGGCAAGGCACAGGAAGCCGCCCACAGGCAGCGTCAGGATCTTGATGCCGAACTGCTCCGGGATGAGACGGATGCCGTCGCCGCCATTGAGTATACCGCCGCCGAAGGTACCGGTACCCAGCAGCTCACGGATGACACACATGATGAGCAGAACCACCGTGTAGCCGAAGCCCTGGCAGATACCGTCCACCGCAGAGGCCGCGATGCCGTTCTTATAGGAGAACGCCTCGGCGCGGCCAAGAATGATGCAGTTGACGACGATCAGGGGCAGGAACACGCCCAGAGAGGCGGACAGCGCGGGAACGAATGCCTGCAGCAGCAAATCCACGCAGGTCACAAAGCACGCGATGACCACAATGAACATGGCGATACGAATCTTGTCGGGGACAATCTTGCGGATCGCCGCGATGATGATGTTGGACAGCGTCAGAATGATGAGAACCGCGACGCCCATGCCCAGACCGTTGAAAAATGAGGTTGTGATTGCCATGGTGGAGCACATGCCCAGCAGCTGCACCAGCACGGGGTTGTTGGTAATCAGACCTTCTTTAAACTGTTTTCCGAAGTTCATATGATTCACTCCCCCTTTCTCAGCCGATAGCCGCGACGACAGCCAGGGCGCCATTGACACCCTTGGTCACGCCTTTGCTGGACACAGTGGCGCCGGAGATGGCGTCCACATTGGAACCGACCTTCAAGGGCTGGTCGGAAGTCGTTTTGCCGATAAACTGATCCAACACAGGAGTTCCGTTAGCCAGAGGCAGGTTGCCCATGACCTTGGAGCCGATGCCGGAAGTCTCGGAGTTCTTGACGATGGAGACACCGGTGACAGCACCGTCGGTATCCACACCGACAACCATCTCAATGTCGCCCTGAGAACCGGCGGCCACAATTTTCACAGCATAGCCCGCGTCGGAGCCGCCGTCGGTCACCTTATAGACGTTCTTAAGCGTTGCGCTGTATGAAGACGCGGCGGCAGTCATCGCGTCGGTCACGTCGGTCTCCTCGAACTGAGGAGCAGAGGCCTGCTGGTAAACGTTGGACAGCGCCGTGTTGGTCTTCTCCAGGTTAAACGCTTCGATCTTGTCCTTCGTGATGCTGTTGACAAATCCAAGAACGCCCGCGACAATGACGCAGGTGACCAGCAGTGTCAGCGTCAGCTTTAAAATGTATTTGGGGTCCATATCGACTTTTTCTTTAGTCTTAGTTTCGTTACTCATTTCGCAGCCGCCTCCTTCTTCATATCGGACTTTGCGACGCCAAAACGAGTGGGCTTCATATTTCGGTCGATCAGAGCCGCGAAGCAGTTCATCACCATGATGGAGTAGCACACGCCCTCGTTGTAGGAGCCGAAATAACGGATAAACACGGTGAACAGTCCGCAGCCGATGCCGTATACGATCTGGCCCTTACCGGTGACAGGGGAGGTGGCGTAGTCGGTTGCCATGAAGAATGCACCCAGCATCAGGCCGCCGCCGAAAATGTTATACAGCATCCACTCCACTGGGCTTGCTCCACCCCGGGGAAACAGCAGCGTCAACAGTGCCACGGTGCCGATATAGCTCACGGGGATCTGCCATGTGATGACCTTGCGGGCCAGCAGATAGACGCCGCCGCAGATCAGCAGCAGAGCGGAGACTTCACCCAGAGAGCCTCCGATCCTGCCAAGAAACATATCTAAAACGGAATATGTATCCTTCAGAGACTGGAAGGATGTAGCGATGTCGTCACCCTTCAGATAGGACAGCGGGGTGGCGGAGGTCACCACGTCGGCGGTAGAGCCGAACAGGTGAGACTTAGCCTGGAACTGCGCCCAGGTGGTCATGGTCCCGGCAAAGGAGGCCAGCATCGCGGCACGGCCCACCAGCGCGGGGTTCACAAAGTTCTTGCCGATGCCGCCGAAGAGCTGCTTGGCAAAAATAATGGCGAAGAAGCTGCCAATGATGATGGCGAAATAGGTCACGTCCACGGGGCAGACAAACGCCAGCAGCATGCCGGTAACCACCGCAGAGAGATCGCCTACGGACTGGGGCAGCTTTAAAAGCTTGCGGTACAGCCACTCCCACACGACGCAGGCAATCACGCTGACGCAGGTAACCGTCAGTGCCCGGACGCCGAAAGCCCATACGGACCAGACCAGCGCGGGCAGCAAGGCAATAATGACATCCAGCATAATAGAGCGGGTATTTTCCGCGGCGCGGATATGCGGAGAAGACGTGGCGATCAGTTTCAGATTCTTATAGTCGGTCATCTCTCACGCCTCCTTCTTCTCGTCTTTTGCGGCCGCCTGAGCGGCGGCTTTTTCAGCGGCGGCCTTGTCGGCAGCCGCCTTGTCCTTTACCAACTGCTTGGCGGTCTTGAACATGTGGGTCAAATGCATCCGGGCGGGGCAGATATACGAACACGCGCCGCACTCCATGCAGTCCATGATATTGCTGGCGTTCAGCTCGTCGACCATGCCTTTGGCGGCATACTGGTACATAAACAGAGGCTCCAGATGCACCGGACAGGCGGCCACGCACTTGCCGCAGCGGATACATTGGGGGTTCTCCACGGTCTGCTCCTCGTCCTCGCAGAACGCCAGAACCGCGCCGGTGCCCTTGGCCACGGGAATGTCCGCGGTATACTGGGCCATGCCCATCATGGGACCGCCGGCGATCAGCTTATAGGTACCTTCCTTCACCCCGCCGCAGGCATCCAGCAGATTGGCCACGGGGGTTCCGATGGGGCACTCCAGATTCTTCGGGTCAATGACGCCGGAGCCGGACACGGTAACCACCTTGCGCACCACGGGCATACCCTCGGTGATGGCCCGGTATATGGCACAGGTGGTGTTGATGTTGAATACGGCGCAGCCAATGGCGGAAGGCAGCCCTCCGGGAGGAACCTGCTTTCCGGTGATGGCCTGACACAGCTGTTTTTCACCGCCCTGGGGGTAACGGGCGTGCAAAGACTCCACCACCACGGGGGCATGCTTTTCGGAAATGACCTTGTTCATGGAGTCGATGCCGTTCTGTTTGTTATCCTCCACGCCGAGCACAACTTTATCCACACCAAACATTTTGGCCAGATAAATCGCGCCGCCGATGATTTCCTCGGGGCGCTCCAGCATTGTGCGGTGGTCGCCGGTGATGTATGGTTCGCATTCCGCACCGTTGATAATAACCGTGTCCACTTTTCCAATGCCGCCGGAAATTTTCACATGGGTGGGGAACGTTGCGCCACCCATGCCGACGATGCCGGCGTTCTTAACGATCTCAACCATTTCCTCGACCGTCAGGGCATCGGGATTCGCGGGAGCTTTGACTTCTTCGCTCAGCTCATCTTTCATGTCGTTTTCAATCACGACAGACGTCATGTTGCCGCCCATGGAATAGGGGCGCGGCTCCACAGCCTTAACCGTGCCGGAAACGCTGGCATGAATCGGCGCGCCTAACCCGCGGAATTCACCGATCTTCTGGCCGACCTTTACATGGTCTCCAACCTTGACGATAGGTGTGCATGGTGCGCCAAAGTGCATGGACATGGGGATAACCACCTCAGCCGGGGGCGCCAGCTGTTCGATGGCCTTTTCATTGGTGGCGGCCTTCATATCGTGGGGATGAACGCCGCCAAAGAACGCTTGTGCCATAGTTTTCACCTCATTTTTAGTCCTGGTTAGAGCAGCAAAAGGCTACTCTACCACATACTGCGGTTTATTCTACACCAAAAAGAAATAAATGTCCAGACTGTGAACATTGGTTTTCACAGAAATTTGTGTGTTTTTTAACAAATTCTGCACAGCTTTTCAGCCCCGGACTTGCCAAGATTCTCTTCGCGTGCTACACTGAAATCGCGGCATACAGTTATTATGCGCGCACCAATACATATATTAAAGGTATCGCCGCCGGTATACAGCGGCGCGGAAGGAGCGTTTTTTATGGCGGAAGTGATTGACCGGCCTGGTCTGAAAGCGGAGATGAAGGGGGTGCTGCGGGACGCGCAGGTGAGTTCCAAGGGGTTTGCGGCGCTGTATCTGCTGTTGGGCCTGATTTTGAGCATGGTGGACTCCGTTGCCAACAGCGGAGTCACGATCTCCTATGGAAATCCGCTGGGAATCTTTGTCCGCATTTTGACTTCACTCTTGAGCATGGTTTTATCCATTGGCTTTATCCTGTACTGCTCGACGGTCCGTCAGGGACAGCGGGTGGAATATCTGACTTTGTTCGACGGATTCTCCTTTGTCGGAAAGGTGATCGGTCTTGCCATCGTGCAAACCTTTTTTATCCTGCTGTGGGCCTGCTTATTCATCGTCCCCGGCATCATCGCCGCGTATCGCTATCAGTTTGCCTACTTTAACCTCTGTGAAAATCCGGAGCTTGGCTGCATGGACGCGCTGGAGCTAAGCAAGAAGCAGACCATGGGCTACAAGGGTCAGCTTTTCACGCTGGATCTGAGCTATTTGGGCTGGGGGCTGTTGGCTTCCTTACCCCTCTCTGTCTGGGGCGGCTACCTTGCAACCACGCATAACCCCTACCTGCTCAGCGGCGCCGCACTTGATCCCGTATCTACCGGTGTGTCTCTGGGCGTTGACCTTCTTTGCGGGCTGTGGGCTGTGGCCATAGAGATTTTCTACCTGCCCACCTATCAATGTACACAATTGGGGTACTACGAGACCGCTAAGCGCACCAGCGGCGTCTCATCTCTCCCGTCCGTTAATCAGCCGGGCATCGACGACGGCGGAAGCGGCGACCTGTTTTAATCGATCGCGACGGCGGATCAGCGATCACGCGGACGCAATTTCAGAAAAGTAAGAATGCGGAAGCCGGAGCGCTGTAATGCGCTCCGGCTTCCGGCCTTTTATCCTCACAGAGATTCTCCGCGCTGCAAAGTTCAGTCCTTGTGCATACCGCCCAATCGGCGAAGACTTTCCATAGCGTCGGCATACTGCTTTGCCATGGCGGTGGGATTGCCCCGCAGAATTCGCAGCGACCGGCGGTAGGTTTTTGCGGTCCGGGCCCTGACGGCAGTCTGACGCTCCCGCAGCTTTTTTACCGCCTCGTCAAGCTCTGCTCGCTTTTCCGCAAAAGCCTCGCCGCTCCCCTCCAGCCGATCCCGGCAGGCCTCCGTGGCGGAGACCACATTTTCAAGTGCACTGAGCTTTGCCTCGGACAGAGTGCGTAGCGCTTCGGCCAAACGCTCCTCCCGCCGCAGCGTCCGTTCCGCTTTGTTCTCGATTCGCTTCTGCCGCTCCGCCCTCAGGCGGTCCTGAAGCAGGATGCGCTCCACCTGGGTCCTATCCCGGAACTTTTGCAGGTCCTCCTCCGCGAAAGCGGAGACGATCTCCACCCGCCGGGCCAGACGGCGCAGCTCTTCGTTTTCCTCCGTGAGCTTTTCCAGCATGGCCCGCAGATCCAACGCAGCCTGAACGGATCGCACTGTATCCACGGTAAACGCTGCCACCAGCACCAGCGCCAGCGGCGCGGCGAATGCGGCGGGGATCGACAGCACCAGCCGCGCGATGGGAGGATGGATGAGCTTCACCAGCAGGATGGAGAAAAAGCCCCAGGCAATACTGCTGCTGAGACAGATATAGCCGTTCATATTGAGTTTTTGATTGGAGTAATCCCAATAGCGTACCTTGAAGAGCCGCTCCATGGCCGCGCCGGTGACGTATTCCAACAGCGTGGCCGCAACCGCACCGCACAGGTATAACAATACCAGATGATTTCGCACCGGAAGGGTGAACAGCAGGATCAGGATGGCCCCGGAGCCATAAATGGGCAGCAGCGGCCCATGGAGAAATCCCCGGTTTACCCAGCTGCGCTGACGGATGGAGACATAACAGGACTCCCACACCCAGCCGCACAGACAATAAAAGAAAAAGAATAGGACCCACTGGTCCGCCGTATAGGCGCGCAAAAAAAATCCCTCCCTGCTAATTGTTCCGTCAGTCTACTCCAAATATGCCAAAAAATCAACTGCGCAAATAAAAAAACCTATAAAAGTCCAGGCAGCGCGAACAGGTCCGATAAAGGCGGACAATAAACAAAAAGCCCCCTGATGTAGGAAAATAGAACTACATCAGAGGGTATTATTATGAGCAAACAGGAATGGATAACTATCAAGGCAATGGAGTCGTATATCGCTGGGTTTAAATTTTGTTCAGATAAAAACTGAGAGAACCTTGTTTTGCTGTCTACACATTCTGGAACGGTTCCTAAATGCCTTCGGCGGGCTCTCTTTAGTATCCGTTCAGTTTTGCAGAAGCTTGATTACCTGCTCCGTGTCCTCCGGGGTCATGTCGGCCATGGGGTACATCAGACCCTTGGGAAGCTTGCAAATGACGAAAACACCCGTAATATCCACGGTGTCCATTTTCCCCACAGAGTCCACCAGATAAGCCGTCATGTTGGCCGGCAGCTTTTTCCTGCCGCGGTTCTTATCCATTAGGATATAATAAAAGCCACGGTATAGCGAGAACATGTCTACCTCTGCGGACTGGAGTCCGGCGATGCTTTCATAGATCTCCTCGATTCGATCGGTTGGAACCTTCATATAGCAGAGGGCCTGACCGGGAAATTTTACGAGGACGGTTGTGTTCGCCATGAATTTGTGCCCCTTTCCGGATATTCTGCTGGTGTGTGCCGCAGACAGAGGGTTTCTTTATAAGAACACAGTTTAACGGATTTACCCTGTGATGTCAATGTGTGGGAACTTTTTTACCTCCGAAGCGTCTAAGAAAACAATGAGCTGTACGGCGGATGCCGCAAGAAGTTTTTCTGAACTGGAGGAATGAGACATTATGAGAAAGAGAATATGCAAGCTGTTGTCCCTGCTGCTGTGCGTCACCATGCTGGCGGTTCCTGCCGCGGGAGCGAACCAAAATGCTCCCCAGGGGCTCAAGCTGCTGGAGGGGACACTGAGCCGCGGGACGGACGGCCTGCTGAGTCTGACCGATGGGAGCGGCGAGAAGACCATCGTCCATCTCAGCGAGTCTACCTGCGTTCTGAACGCGCAGACCGGCGCGGCAGCCGAGCTGGACAGTGTGAAGGATGGGCAGACCGTGCGGATGTATGTCAGGCCCGCCATGACACTGCTTCCCCCGGCCGAGGCCGTAGCAGTACTGGTCCTCTGCGGGCTGTCCAAGAGCACCCCGGCCCCCGCCTATCAGCAGGTGGTGGCGGTGGACGCGGTGGATGAAAGCGGCATCACCGTCACCACCAGCGAGGGCGGCCGAATGACGGTCTCATCCTCCGCCAAGGTCACGCCCTATCAGACGAAAAACGTCGTCACCTATCGGGACCTGATCCCCGGGACGTGGTTTCTGACCTGGCTCGACGGCGGGGCGGTGAGCCGGGCGGTCCTGTTCCCCTATGACGGCCTGCCCTTTACCGATGTGGCGAAGGATTACTGGGCCTACGACGATATTCTCGGTGTCACATCCAAGGGCCTGATGCGCTGCGACGAGACGCTGGAGTTTCGCCCGGTCGACGCCCTGACCCGGGCGGAGTTGGTGCAGGCGCTCTACCATATGGCGGGCTGTCCCATGGTGATCCAGTCCATGCCTGATTTCACGGATGTGCAGGGCGGGGGAGACTATATCAACGCCCTGACGTGGGCCGTGGGTAATAAGCTGGTCGGTGGCTATAAAGACAATACCTTCCGGCCCGACGCCCCCGTGACCCGCCAGCAGATGGCGGTGTTTCTCTACCGCTGGGAACAGCACCGGGGCGGCGGTTTCAAGGGCGCGTGGATGTTCCTGCTGGATTACCCGGACCGGGACAGCATTTCGGAGTATGCCTATGAGGGCGTTGCATGGTGCACGACTAACGGCATCCTGACCGGTCGGGCCGACGGGACGCTGGCCCCCGGCGCCACCGTCACCCGCGCTGCCGCGGCGGCTATGATGCAGCGGTATCTCAACCATCAGGCCGCTGCCCAGAGCGCCGGCTAACAATGAAGGCAATCCCGCACAATTCCGCGGCTGTTGCCTGAATACAAACCCCCTCCGCGCGGTCCCGTGAGGCCGTGCAGAGGGGGTTTTAAGCGCTTACACGAAAATCACCTGCACCAGCACCATATAGAGGGCCGTGCCCCCCGCGATGGACAGCAGAACATTGCCCCTCCACCGGTGGAGCAGGACAACGGAGAGAATCGCCGCCACCTCTGGAATTCCGTGGGGCGGGGCGGTAAAGGAGACGCCGCGCAGGCAATAGACCACCAGAAGCCCCATGGCGGCGGTGGGCAGGAGCTTTCCCAGGTAGATGACTGTTTTCGGCACGGCCTTTCCCTCCGGGAACAGAAAAAACGGCAGCCATCGGGTCAGCTGGGTTCCCAGAGCCACAGCCAGAATCATAAGCAGTGTTTGCGGCGCAGTCAGGTACACAGCTGTTTCCTCCCTCCCAGCAAAACCGCCACGATTACCAACATGGCGGGGATGACCAGATTGTCCGCGCCGAACACGAGCAGGCAAAGCACCGTGGCGCAGATGCCAATGGCCCCGGCGGGACGATTCTCCCGCTTTTTCCACTGTTCCAGAAACAACACCACGAACAGTGCCGTCAGAGCAAAGTCCAGCCCGGTGGTGTCAAAGGGAATAAAATCCCCCAGAAAGCCGCCCAGGGCCGTGCCGCCCACCCAGTAAAAGTAGTCCAGCAGGGAGATGGAGAGATAGAAGCTTTTTCGGTCAATGTCCTCCGGCGGGTTCAGAGTGGAGACCAAGGAGAATGTCTCGTCACACAAGACGTAAATCAGCGGAATGCGGGCTTTGCCAAGGCCGCGGTATCTCTCCAGCATGGAAAGGCCGTAAAAGAGATGGCGGGCGTTCACCATGCAGGACAGAAGAAACGCCTGAACCGGGTCAAAGACCGTGGTCAGCAGGGAGATCGCCACGAACTGCATACTGCCGCCGAAGGCGACCGCGCTCATGAGAGTGGACCACAGAGGGCCGTAGCCCTTTGCGTTCATCAAAACGCCATAGGCAATGCCGAGAAAGAGAAACCCGGTCAGGACCGGGACCGTATGGGGAAACGCGGCGCGAAGAGCGGGACCGAGGTGGTGCTGTTTTGCTTCACCGGAGGAGGTGTCCACGCACTCAGCCCTCCTGTTCCGCCCGCAGCCGGTCCAGTCTTTTGTTGCGGAAGTAGAGGACTACGTCAGTTCCGACCATCAGGAAATTCAGCACGTACAGGAAAAATACCCAGTCAAACCGCACCAGAACCTTGTTCAGCATTCCGCATATGTATCCCACCTCGATGATGAGCAAAAAGGATAGGCTCTTGCCCGCAGCGGACCGGGTGGTCCAGGATTTCCAGATGTTCATGGGCCAGGACAGACCGAAACAAATCAGCATCAAAGCCTCGAAAATACTCATGAAAGCCACTCCTCTTTCTTTTTGAAACGAACCCCCGCGCCGGTCCGGCCGGACCGGTGCGGGGGATTCATACTTACGGCAGCGCCGCGCAATTTTCGGCCGCCGCCTTACATTTTTTCCGGTGCATCCACACCGATGAGACGCAGACCGTTCCGCAGAACTGCGCGGGTGCAGTCCGCCAGCTTCAGCCGGGCGCCGGCCACGTCGACGGATTCTCCCTTAATGTGGCAGACCGTGTAAAACCGATGGAAGCAGCCCGCCAGCTCCTGTAGATACCGGTTGATAAAGGACGGGTCGTAGTCTCTGGCCGCGATGCGGATAATTTCACAGAACTGGGCCAGCTGCTTTACCAATGCCTGCTCCGTCTCGCCGCTCACCTGCGCCATGTCGATGTCCGCCATGGCGGGGACATGCAGTCCCTCGGCATCCATGGTCCGCAGCAGCGAGCAGATGCGGGCGTGGGCGTACTCCACATAGTACAGGGGATTTTCACTGTCCTCCCGGACGGCGAGGCCCAGATCGAATTCCATCTGGGTGTCGGGCTTGGAGTTAAAGAACCACCTGGCCGCGTCCACCGGTACCTCGTCCAGAAGGTCGTGCAGAGAGATGGCCTTTCCGGTGCGCTTGCTCATGCGGACAGCCTCTCCGTCCCGCAGGAGCTTTACCAGCTGCATCAGCACAATGTCCAGCTTATTAGAGCCGTCGAGGCCCAGCGCGTCCAGCGCGCCCTTCAGCCGGGCCACATGCCCGTGGTGGTCGGCACCCCAGATGTTGATGACCTTGTCAAAGCCCCGGACGGCAAACTTGTTGCGGTGATAGGCAATATCGGCGGCAAAGTAGGTGTAGAACCCGTTGGCACGGCGGAGCACGTCGTCCTTCAGGTCCAGCTTTTCGATTTCCGCCTCTTTTTTTCCGGATTTACGGAGATTGTCCGTCAGAATCTCAGCCGTTTTCAGCCACAGCGCCCCGTCCTTTTCATAGGTAAAGCCCGCATCAAGCAGCTTGTCTACTGTGTCTGCGACGTAGCCGGACTCATGGAGCGTGGACTCGTAGAACCAGGTGTCGTACGCAATCTTGTACCGGGCCAGGTCGGTCTTCATCTTTGGCAGGTTTACATCCAGACCGAATTGGGCCAGAGTGTCCCGGCGGGTCTCCGCGTCCGCGTCCGCCAGCGCGTCGCCGTGCTGCGCACGGTAGGCTGCGGCAAGGTCGCGGATGTCCTCCCCCTGATAGCCGTCCTCCGGGAAAGGAACGTTTTCTTCCCCGTGAATGAGCTGGAGGTAGCGGGCCTCGATGGACTGGGCAAACTTGTCAATCTGATGGCCCGCGTCATTGACATAGAACTCCCTGGAGACGTCCGCGCCGCAGAAGGAGAGGACGGAGGCCAGAGTATCCCCCAGCACGCCGCCCCGGGCATTGCCCATGTGCATGGGGCCGGTGGGGTTGGCGGAGACAAACTCCACCATGATCTTCCGCCCCGTGAGATCGTCACAGGTGCCGTAGCCGTCCCCTTCGGTCTCCACGGCGCAGAGCACATCCCGGAACCACGCCTGCCCCAGGTGAAAGTTCAAAAAGCCGGGACCGGCGATCTCCGCGGAGTCGAAATAGCTGCCCGTGAGAGCGAGACGCTCCAAAAGAGCCTGCGCGATGGCCCTGGGGGGCTGACGCAGGACCTTGGAGGCCGCAAGGGCAAAAGTGGTGGTGAAGTCGCCGTTTTTCGTGTCCTTGGGAATCTCCACAGGGGCTTTGGCAATCTCTGCGTCCGGCAACGCCCCGTCGGCCACGGCCTTGCGGTAGGCGTTCATTGCCAGCTCCGCCGCCTGATCTTTCGCTTTTTGAATCATATGGATCATGGTTCACGTACCTCTTTCTTTGGTGTGGTTAACCTTTGCGTCAGCTTTTGGGCCGCACGCGAATCTTAAACGAGTTCTTCCCTGTGGCGGTGTGTTCGACCGCTATCGAGTATTTGATCTCCAAAAGGCCGCCCCGCTCTGTCAGATTGTGGCGCAGCAGGCTGGTCTGAATGTCCACGCTCAGCTCTCCCATGGGGGTTTCATATAGCGACGTATGCTGCCGGCCCTCCTCAAAGACCATTTGGGAGTTCACCTTGCCGGATCGGGTCAGCAGAACGCGGGGACCCCGCAGCTCAAACGTGGTGGTGGTGCCCTCCATGCCGGTGAGGGCGCTCTCCTCATAGCGCAGCAGCATCCCATCCGGGAGCATGGTCAGCGTTCCCTCGGTGGTCAGTTCCGTGTCGTCCGGGTCGCAGTCGTCGAAATACTGCTCTCCCCGGACGGAGAGGATGACCGGGTAAAGCACGGACTCAGTATCGGTCGATGTCAATTTGATTGGCTCCATGATGCAAATCCTCCTGCAAAAACCAGGAGGCGGTCTCCTCGAAACTCTCCACCCGGTCGCTGACATAATAAGTAGCGTCTCCCTGACGGGCCTCGTCGTTCCGAAGCCCCTGGGCCTTCAGCATCCGCTTCAGCTCAAAGGCGGATTCCTCTCCAGCGGACACCAGCTCCACCCCCGGTCCCATGACCCCGGCGATGATCTCCGTCAGCAGGGGATAGTGGGTGCAGCCCAAGATCAACGTGTCGATGCCCGTTTCCCGCATCGGGTCCAGATATTCCCGCGCTATGGTCTCAATAACCATGTCACCCCTGTGGAACCGCCCATTTTCCACCAGAGGGACGAACAGGGGACAGGCTTTTGCGAACACTTGAATATCGGGGTCCAACTCCGCCAGCGTTTTCTTATAAGTACCCGCCCGCACGCTGGCCTGCGTGGCAATCATGCCCACTCGTTTGTTTTTTGTCGCGGCGGCGGCCCGGGCGCAGGTGGGCTCCACTACGCCCACCATGGGCAGATCGTTTTCCGCCTTGAGCGTTTCCAAAGAGGTGGTGGACACGGTGCCGCAGGCAATCAGAATCGCCTTTAGATCAAAGGAGCGCAGGAACCGCACGTCCTGCCGGGCATATTTTAAAATTGTCTCCCGGGAACGCCCCCCGTAGGGGACGCGGGAGGTATCTCCAAAGTAAATGAGATCCTCCTCCGGCAAAATTTTTTTCAGAGAGCGGACAGCGGTGAGTCCGCCGAGGCCGGAGTCGAATACGCCAATGGGTCGTTTATCCATGAAAAGTGCCTCCAAATCTGTCGCTGGAAAGACTATATCTTATCATATAGCCTCAACTTGACTATTATACTATGTATATTTGTCCCCGGCAAGTCAGATTTTAGGCTTTTTTCCCGGTTTTTTAGGTGGAATTTCAGAATTGAATTTGATATAATGCTGAGAGAAATCAGCGGCACGGTTGGGGGAACCGGAGCTGGGAGGTGTTTGCCGTGAAGATCGAGCTGACGGAACAGCAGTATCGCTATCTGCTGGATCTGGTATACATAGGAAATTGGGTGATGAACTCCGCCCGTGAGGATGACCGCATTAAGGAGTATGACGCTGTGGAGAGTCTGATCTTTTCCCACTGTCCCGCCCACGGAATGCGGAAGCTAGCAGAGCGTCTGGACGGGGAGATCATCCCCTCCCGCGCGTTTGCCGACGGCGGGATCCACGAGGCCATCGCGGATTACGAGGACGTGGTGTTCTATGAGATTCTGGCGGAAGAGCTGGCGCTGCGGGATATGGACGGAGAGCCCATGACCCGGGAGAACTACAACGAACTGATGGAGCGCATCGACACCTATATGGACGAATTTGAAGAAAATGGGACGGATCACGTCTGCGTAGATTTGGACGAGTAAAGGGATGCGTTTTTGAGGAAGAGAAAAAACGAGGAGGAACGCCATCATGGCAGAAAAGGCAAGGGTTTATTTTGCGGATTTCCGCGCCCCCGGCTGGCGGGAGAATCTGCCGCAGAAGCTGGCGCGGCTGATGATGACCGCCGGCTTCGGCGACATCGACATGGACGGGAAATACGTGGCGATCAAAATGCACTTCGGCGAGCCGGGAAATCTGGCGTACCTGCGGCCAAACTGGGCCAAGGTCGTGGTGGACCTCGTCAAATCCCAGGGGGGAAAGCCCTATCTGACGGACTGCAACACGCTGTACGTGGGCGGGCGAAAAAATGCGTTGGACCATATTGAATCCGCTTATGTCAACGGGTTCTCTCCCTTTTCCACTGGCTGCCACATCCTGATCGCAGACGGGCTCAAAGGCACGGACGAGGTGCTGGTGCCGGTAGAGGGCGGCGAATATGTGAAAGAGGCCAAGATCGGGCGGGCCGTGATGGACGCGGACGTGTTTGTCTCTCTGACCCACTTCAAGGGCCACGAGCAGACCGGCATGGGCGGAACGCTGAAAAACATCGGCATGGGCTGCGGCTCCCGGGCGGGCAAGATGGAGATGCACAGCTCCGGAAAGCCCTTTGTGAAGCAGAAGCGGTGCATCGGCTGCGGCGCCTGCGTGAAGATCTGTGCCCACGATGCGCCTCATGTTGTAGACCGCAAGGCGTCCATCGATCAGGACAAGTGTGTGGGCTGCGGACGTTGCCTGGGTGTGTGCCCGAAGGATGCTATCTGCGCCGCCAACGATGAAGCTCCCGGGATTCTGAATAAAAAGATCGCGGAGTATACCAAGGCGGTGGTGGATGGGCGGCCCTGCTTCCACGTGTCGCTGGTGCGGGATATCTCTCCCAACTGCGACTGCCACGGGGAGAACGACGCGCCCATCACGCCGGATGTGGGTATGTTCGCCTCTTTTGATCCGGTGGCACTGGACCAGGCCTGTGCCGACGCGGTGAACGCGCAGCCTGCCATGCCCGGCTCCGTGCTCTTCGACGAGGGACACGACTGCACCTGCGGAGATAACCTCACCGCTGCCCACGCCGACACCGACTGGCGCGTGTGTCTGGAGCACGGGGAGAAGCTGGGGATCGGAACCCGGGAATACGAATTGATCAAAATCTGAGAAACGGGGGCTTCGGAAATATTCCGAAGCCCCCGCATTTATTTCAGCTCGTCCAGCGTCAGAGAGAAGCTGTCCATGAACGTGTCCAGAAAATAGGTTACCTCCGGAAGGCCGAAGCCCTCCAGCGCGGCGCGGGTCTGCTGGGCCGCGTCCCGGAATTCGCCGTTTCCGGCCTTGACCTCCTCCACGCACTTGATATAGGCGGACAGCTTGTCCGCCGCCTTGACCAGTATGCGGATCTCCGGGTCGGGGACCTCCAGAATCGGCTCATAGGTCCCCTGCAGCTCCGGTGGCAGCATTTCCAGCAGCTTTCGGTTGGCCACCGCCTCCACCTCCTTATAGGCGGAGCGGATGGAAGGGTTAAAGTATTTAATGGGTGTGGGCATGTCGCCGGTAAGGATCTCCGACGCATCGTGATACAGCGCCGCCACGGCCACCTCCCCGGCGTCCACATGGCCGCCGAAGCGCTGGTTGCGGATGACCGCCAGCGCGTGGGCCAGCACCGCCGCCTGATGGCTGTGCTCCTGTACATTTTCCGTGGCGGTGTTGCGCATCAGCGCCCAGCGGGAGATAAACCGCAGGCGGGACAGATACGCGAAAAAGTGGCTTTTCATGGTATCTCCTCCAATTCTCCCAGCAGGGCGGAGCCCTCCACGCCGGTGATGCGGGTTCTTACCACCCGGTTGTGGAGAGCCTCATTCCCGTTTATTAGAATCTCCATGTAGTTGGGGGCATGGCCGAAAAATCTGCCGTCCCGGGGCTGCTCGTACAGCACGGGATAGACCCGCCCCACGCAGCCGGAGAGATACGCGCGGTGGAGCTCATCCGCCACGGCCGCGGCCCGCCTGGCACGGTCCTCCTTCACAGAGGACGGCACCTGCTCCATCTCTGCCGCCGGGGTACCGGGGCGGATGGAATAGGGGAAAATGTGCATCCGGGCAAACCCGCACCGGCAGATAAACTCCAAAGACTGGGCAAACTCCTCCTCCGTTTCGCCGGGAAAGCCCACGATCATGTCGGTGGTGACCGCCGGACGGTCAAAGTGGGCGTTCAGCAGATCCACCGATTGAAGATATCGCTCGGTGTCGTATTTCCGGTTCATGCGCCTGAGGGTTTCATCACAGCCGGACTGCATGGACAGGTGGAATTGGGGACAGAGATTGGAAAGCTTTGCTGCCCGCAGGCAGAAATCCTCCGTGATTGTCCGGGGTTCCAGACTGCCCAGCCGCAGTCGAAGACCCGGCGCGGCGGCGCTGAGGGCCTCCATCAGATCAATGAGGCTCTGCCCGGTTTTCAGGTCCGCACCCCAGGAGGAGATTTCAATGCCGGTCAGAACGATTTCCCGATAGCCCGTCCTTTCCAGCTCCTGCGTCCGCTCCACCGCTGTTTCCAGCGGCAGGGACCGAATCGGCCCGCGGGCATAGGGGATGATGCAGTAGGAACAGAAGTTGACGCATCCGTCCTCCACCTTCAGCATGGCGCGGGTACGGCCCTCCAGCCCTCCGGCGGGGAGAACCTCAAACGCGCGGCGGTCAAAGGCCCGGTCCATGGACTCCATAGGCCTGCGGTCCTCCAGCTCCTGCTCCAGAAGGTCCACAAAGCCCATCCGGTCTCCGGTGCCGGAGATCAGGTCCACATCCAGCTTCCGCACGTCCTCTGGATGGGTCTGGGCATAGCAACCGCACACGGCCACCACTGCGCCCGGATGCTCCCGCCGGGCGCGGGAGAGCATCTGGCGGGATTTCTGGTCGCTGACGGCGGTGACGGAGCAGGTGTTGACCACATAGGCGTCCGCGCCGTCGGCAAAGGACACGATTTCATGGCCCCGGTGGCGAAGCTCCTGCTCCATGGCCTGCGTCTCATACTGATTCACCTTGCAGCCCAAGGTGTAAATGGCGATTTTCATGGATTCTCCTTGCTATTTCAGACAATTTTCATTATAATAATAAAACTGTGCAATACAAAGCTGTGCCGTGAGCGGCACAGCTCCATTATACTTGCAATTTATCTCTGGGGCAAGCCCCAATCAAAGGAGTGTTTCCAATGATCTACCTCGATCACGCCGCTACCACGCCGGTGCCCAAAGCGGTGGCGGACGAGATGTACCGTGTGCTGACGGAGGAGTACGGAAATCCCAGCTCCCAGTATGCCTATGGCCGGGAGGCCCGGCGGCTGGTGGATGTCTGCCGAGGGAAAATCGCGGACGCTCTTGACTGTGAGCCGGGGCGGCTGTTTTTCACCGCCTGCGGCACGGAGTCCGACAACTGGGCGTTTACCGCAGCTCTGTGGCAAAACCGGCGGGTGGGGAAGCACATTGTCACCACCGCCGTGGAGCACAGCGCGATTCTGGAGCGGTGCAGATGGCTGGAACAGGACGGGTACGAGGTCACCTTCCTGACTCCGGACCGGGACGGAAACATTCCGGCGAGAGAAGTGCTGGAAGCCGTCCGGCCCGACACGGCGCTGGTGAGCGTCATGCTGGTGAACAACGAGACGGGGAACGTCTATCCCGTGACGGAAATTGCCGCCGGGCTGAGAGCCAAAAACGAGAAAACGCTGTTGCACACCGACGCGGTGCAGGGCTTTTTGAAGGTCCCTTTCTCCGCGCGGACGCTGGGTGCGGATTTTATCTCCCTCTCCGCCCACAAGATCGGCGGCCCCAAGGGCATCGGCGCACTGTACATTGGCGAACGGGTACGCAGTCCCCGCCCTTTGCTGCCCGGCGGCGGACAGGAGTCCGGCTTCCGCGCCGGAACAGAGGCCACCGCTCAGATTGTCGGCTTTGCAAAGGCAACGGAGCTGCGGATGGAGGGCCTTTCGGAAAAACTGCGGCACATGGCCGAAATCAAAGCTTACGCCATGGAGCGTCTTGCGGAGATACCGGATCTGCGGCTGATCGCAAAGGGGACTGCGCCCCATGTGCTGTCTGTCTCCATGCCCGGCTATCCCAGCCAGAACGTGGTGAACGATCTGTCCGACACGGGCATCTGCATCTCTGCGGGGTCCGCCTGCCATCAGGGCAAACCCAGTCAGGTGACGGCGGCGCTGGGCCTTGAAAAAAAGGTAGCCGCCGGAGTGGTGCGGCTGAGCTTTGGTCCGGAGACCACGAGAGAAGAGATCGATGCGGCCGCTGCCGCTCTGAAAAAGCACCACGATACGCGCTTTCCCATGCTCTGACGAGGAAACGAGACGAGGGCAGGGAAGCATTTAAATTAAAACAAAAAATGAGGTAACTATGTTTTCCGTCCTTTGTCAAAAGCCCGGCTTTTACGGTCGGCTGTGGAAGCTGGCGCTTCCCATGATCCTGCAAAATCTCATCACCACATCCCTGGGTTTTGTGGATACGTTTATGGTAGGCCTTCTCGGCAACGACGAGCTGTCCGCAGTCACAGCCGCCAACACGCCTATTTTCCTGGTGCAAGTCATCATTTTTGGCATTATGAGTGGCCTCACCGTGCTGGTGTGTCAGTACTGGGGCAAAGGGGACACGGTTTCCATCAATCGGGTGATGGGCATTGCCGCCTATGCGGGAATCATTGTTTCCGGGATTACGGCGCTGCTCCTGGTTTCCTTTCCGAAGGGAGTAATGGCCCTTGTCACCAACAATGCAAGACTGATTGAACTGGGCGCGCCATACGTCCGGATCGTGGGCATCTCCTATGTGTTCAACGCCGTCAGCTCCGTATATGTGGGAATGCAGCGGAGCACGGAAAATCCCGGCTTCGGCATGAGAGTGTTTGCGGTCTCCATGTTTTTAAATACGTTCTTGAATTACTGCCTGATTTTTGGAAACCTTGGTGCGCCCCGGCTGGGAATCACCGGCGCGGCGGCTGCGACACTGGTCTCCCGGGTGGTGGAGTTTGCCATTGTTCTGAGCTATGCGCTTACGAACACACGGATTCCGCTGGTTCCAAAGGTTCTGTTTCACCCAGGCAAAGCCATGCTGAAAAGCGCGGTGGTCTACGCCGGGCCGGTGATCCTGAACGAGACGCTGTGGGGACTCGGGACCACCATGATGACCGTCATTATGGGGCATATGGACATCAGCGCCGATATGCTGGCGGCTTATGCGATTATGGGTAATATTGACAAATTTTCCACGGTGGCCTGCTTTGGCGTGGCGGGAGCCTCCGCCGTAATGGTGGGCAAACGCATCGGGGAGCAGGCGGATAAGGAGGAGGTATACAGCCTGAGCTGCTGCCTGCTGCTGGTTTCCTTTTTACTGGGGGCGGGGATTGCCTTGGCGCTTGCGATCGTATTGCCCACGGTGTTCATCCCGATTCTCTATCCGCTGTTCAGCCTGACGGAGACGGCTACGGACGTGGCGGTGACCATGTGCGTGGTCTACATCGTGACGATGCCGTTGAAAGCCTTCGACGTCTCCAATGTTACCGGCATCCTGCGCGCGGGCGGGGACGCGCGGGCGGCGGCGATTTTGGACCTATGCCCGCTGTGGCTGGTGGCGGTGCCGCTGACGGCATTGACAGGGCTGGTGCTGAACGCGCCGATTCCATTGGTGTGCTGTGCCATTTACTCGGAAAATTTCTGTAAAATGCCGGTGGGCATTGTCCGGCTCCGCAGCCGGAAGTGGATCAACGACGTGACCATCCGCGGGAGGAGCTGAGAGAACGTGGACAGTTTGTTTTGCTGCCCCTTGTGCGGCGCGGCGCTGGAGCGGACTGAACGAACGTATGTCTGTCCTGCGCGGCACAGCTTTGATATTGCGAAAGAGGGCTACACCTATTTGCTGCCGGTGAATCAGAAACACTCCGCCGCCCCGGGGGACGACCCCGGCATGGCCGCAGCCCGGCGGGATTTTCTCTCAAAGGGATACTATCGCCCTCTGCTGGACGCGCTGTGCGCGCTGGCAATTTCTCATACGGAGCCGGAGCCGGACATTTTGGATGTGGGCTGCGGAGAGGGGTATTATACCGCCGGCATGTATCAGGCGCTCCGCGCCGCAGACAAACGCCCCCGCATGGCGGGGACGGATATATCCAAATCCATTCTGCGTCTGGCGGCAAAGCGGGAGAGGGACGTGGAGTTCGCAGTGGCGTCCTCCTATCATCTGCCGCTGGCGGACGGAACCGTTGATCTGCTGCTGGACTGCTTTTCTCCGCTGGCCATTGAGGAATTTCGGCGGATACTGCGCCCCGGCGGGAGTTTTTTCTATGTGGTGCCGTCGGCAATGCACCTGTGGGAGCTGAAGGAGGCCCTCTACGATACACCCTATCCCAATGAGGAAAGGCAGACGCCCTACGAGGGGTTTTCCTATGAGTGCATCATTCCGGTGGAGGGCCGTGTGGAGCTGAATTCCCAGGAGGAGATCCACGCCCTGTTTCAAATGACTCCCTACTACTGGAAGACGCCCAGAGTGGGCACGGAGCGCCTGGCGGCAATGGACCGACTCAGTGTCCGCACCGGCTTTCGCATTCACGTGTTTCGGGCGGAATAGGGCGCCGAACATGAAAATAAAAATTGCTGCCGAAAGGCCAATGTCATTAAGTTAAGACTCACATGCAGCGAAATAGCACTTGCCCCGCCCATTTTTATAAAATGGGCGGGGCTTTTTTTCTGTTCTGATACAGCCAATGATAGATGTGATAATTCAATTATACATTGCTCTTGCGGCGGTTGCAATCGTCGCAGAGCATTTGACAGTTTTCGGCGGTCGTCCTGCCGCCCTTGCTCCATGGGGTTATATGGTCGGCTTGCATATCGTCTATGTCAAAATGTTTCTTGCAAGCCGGACAAATACCCTTTTGCCGCTCGTATGCCACCCGCGCCATTTTCGGGGTAACAAGAGAGGCTTATAAACAAGATCTCCACTAGTTTATATAAAGATATAAAAAAGCAAACCGACGCCGATCATACCAGATAACGGGTATTTCACAACCAGTCCCGGAAACGTTGGTAAAATCAAAGTCGTATTCGCTTTTTACCGACAGCAGAAATCTGGGATATGGAGCGCATTCTTAACTAAACGCATGAGTCGACATTTGATTTTAATACAGCGATTAGACTAGTTGCGATTCTAGCCATAACATGGTTGGTTGCCGCATTGGACGCAAACCCCAGCTACTCTGCAAAGCGAGACATGTGCGGTACAAGGCAAATAGAGACCTTGATTCCGACCTTTTTTCCCAAAATCCAAAAAAATTTTTAGTAGGAAAAAGTTCTGCTTTTTTGAAATTTAGAACTTTTATAAAAATTATTGATGTATAAGAAGCGCAAAGAAACGATTGCACAAATTATAAAGACATATCCTTGAAATTCAACGCTTTAAATCAATAATAGTATTTTTCCTAAAAGTTACTAACCTCTTATTTTGCCAGTTGTCATTCCAAAAATATGACTTGTATAATGAACGAATGCGCTCTATAATATGGCTCAATCTTTACAAATTTAACTAGGAGGCCATACCAATGAAATATCAAACTGAAGAGGATAAATGCAAGAACGCCTTGGAAGAAGTGAAGAAAGCAGTCGCTTGTGATGTTTTTAATAAAGTATACAAGGACGGCCAAATCAATATGGGCTTTCACGGCGTGGTGAAGTCCATCAACGCAGCAATCAGGCAGTATGCGGAAAGTCATACTGAATACTATGGCAAGATTCCGGAGCGCATCAGAAAAATTAAGAAGCAGTTGGCATATGCTCTGGAGACACTAGATTGTGGCTACACAGGCAGCATTGAAAGTGTATATGAAGAACTTGCCAGTGAGGCGCTTTATGATTCCGGTTTCTCGTTCGACATTATAGACTCCAAAGGTGCTTTTTTTGTGAGAGAATCTTTATTAAGAACAGATCCAGCCAGGCTTCATGAAAAGCTGAAAGGAAAATATTGTCAAGCGGTATTCCTTGGGTCTGATTATATCGACGATACAGAAGGCGGTATTATTATATTGAACAAAAATGTAAAGAGCTTGGATCTCTCTGGAAATCAGAAGATTACGAGCTTGGATTGCAGGCGCCTGCTGGATTGCGAAAATTTAAAAATTGTTGATTTGGGCCGCTTTGTGAAAGACATTGTGTATTTAAAAATGGCACTTGACAGATTACCGGGCTTAAAAATTGCATATGATGAGCAAATTGCATATTATGAAAAATATAAAAATGTAACGGAGGCTATTCATGAACTGCTTGAAGAGAGCAATTCTGATGAAGATGGTGAAGACTATGCTGCTAGGATAGACTCATACGGTATTAACAAGAGGCAGAGCGATGAGGTGGAAAAGATTAGGAATGATGGTCGCGATATCGAAAAGAGTTTTGAGGGCCTACTTTAGAAGGTAGTGCCTTTGTAGCCCTACGCAGCAGGAACCAGCCGTGCTTTTTCCATCTCAAAACTCATTTGCAGCATTTGATTTTAGTATCATCGGACTTTTGGTACGTTCATGTCACTCAGGAGATGGAACGGGCAATGAGGAAAAGCGGGGTGAATTAACCAAACGCTTTTAAGGATGGCAAAAAAGGAAAACTGAATCATGAAAAAACGCCTCACTACCGGTTTGGATTCCAGTAGTGAGGCGTTTAATTTTAATCAACGTTCCAGTATAGCCATATTGCATTGATATTTGTAAGATACCACAAATTACTGTATATTTTGGGGCGCTATCCAAGCTTGTTGTAATCATGGGGTGCTATTATCGCTTTTGAAAAAGTCGGCTGATTTTTGATACATGGAGCCGGGATGTTGTGATTTTCTCTCCGCTTAAACTTAACGGCCTATTTGGAAGCAAATATTTCAAAAAAATACGGGGTATCAAAAAAGCAATGGTTTGATTTTTACTGCTTTAGCTGGACTTGTTAATTTTTCCTATGATACGGGGCTATTGCGAAGAATTGAAAAAAGGGTGATTTTCTGATACATTCGTGGAAGATGTTAAAATCAAAGTGGAGCTGTTTGCTATTTGAGCGCTTTTCAAGGCTGTTAAGATAGGGGGACACATTTTTTTGAAAAGAGCCTTGATTTTAGTCCAAAATTCGGGCTTCCAAAAAATATATGCCAAAAGGGGGGTGGGAGTTTGAACTCCCACCCCCCTTTTTTTGCCCTGTTTTGACTATGCCGCCACGCGATAAGTAAAGCCGACAAAGCCCTTTACTCTGACGTTGCGCTGGTCTTGCCGCCCCGGCCTGATGGGAACGGAGTACTTGGCAATCTGCCGCATCAACTCCGCACCGTCCGCGTTGGGCGTCTTGAAGTATTCGCGGCACAGTGCCGCCGCCATTTTGAAGTTGACCCGATAAGCGTATACACCGTTTTTAGGTTGCCGGATGACCACCTCCCGGGTAATCCTGCTGGTAAGGTTGAATGCCGTCAGAGCGGAGTAAATCTCCTGCTCCACAAAGGCATCGCTTTTGCCGTGGAGATTGACCAGTCCCAATGTATACTTGAGGTCGCGGAAGCTGGTCTCAATCCCCCAGCGTAAGTGGTACAGGGCCTTGATGTCCTCAAGTGTGAATGTACGCGGCAATGATGTTGCGATGGTCTCAAACTCGCCCGTCTCCAACTGAAAGCGGACGATACGAAAACGCATCGGATAGGGGCTGGAGAAATCCCAGCGTCCCCGGCGGGTCTTTGCGCTTGCATTACTTTTCTTTGGTACTTGCAGAAAAATGCGGCGCCTCAGCTTGTCCTCATTCGTCTGCGTGGTTGTAATCACAAATGAGATGTCACAGTCCAATTCCAGCATGGGCAGTCGGGCAATCTCGCGCATGGCAGAGTGGTTCTGCTTCACACGTATCAGAAATTCAGTATTAGGCTTATTGATGAGGTGCGCAATGAGGTTGTAACTCTCATAGCCGCGGTCTGCAATAACGATCGTTTTTTTGGCAAAATCGTTGTTTTTCAGTAGTTCAATCAATGCTCCTATTTCGTCTTTTTGTGCCTCTGGCTGGGTGATTGCATCGAAAAAAGTCTTGTTGCACACATCGTACAACGGATTCAGATGTAGTTGGTTATACCCGTGCGGTGCGCTCTCGTTGCAGATGAAGCTGGGCGCTTTAGGATTACGGGGCATGTTGACCGTCGTGCCATCTGCCGCAAGGACACAATACTCGTGAAAGGTTTCGCTGTCCCCGCAGGCGCCATTAAAGCGCATGAACACCTCACGGAACGCTTCCGGCGTAATCTGTGCGCGGCGCTGGGAGAAGGCAGCGGGGGTTGCATCGACTCCCGCACTATGCAATTCCTTTGCCAATGAGCCGCCCTCAGCGGCAATCAAAAAATGCAGCATGGTCTCCATAGGCAGCTTGCGCTTGCGCGAAAAAGCCACGCCATCGGCATATTGCGCAGCTGTTTCCGCAATCGCCCGGTCAAGCACCGCCTTAGTAACGGAGGCGGAATTCATTTTGACCACCCAACTCTTCCAAAGAGCCGCTATAATATACATGGGCAAGGTTGCAAAGCATCTCTGCAATCTCTTTCCGAAGCTGGCCGCTCACTAACTCAATTTGTAGGCTCAGCGCGGGTGTCCACGCGAAATAACCGTCTGTTTCATCGACAAGCCAGCGTTCGAGGCCCCCCTCAAACTCTCCGCATTGGATGTCGATCAGCACCTCGGAGGTAAGCGCAGCTTTGGATTCCACCGTCGCGCAACAAATACTCTCCCAAAAAAGCTTCTGCATACAATTGACCGCATTGTTCGCGTTCTGCCTAGCCTGAAAGGGCCAATCACCAGCATCAGGGGACATCGTCAGGTAGACGGCGTCTTGGAAGAAATCAAGATTTCCCGTGAGGATCGAGATTTTCAGGCAGACCTTCAAAAACTTTTCTTTCATTGTTGTTAGCTCCCTTGTAGAAGAATTCACCTTGAAAAATCTAGGTGTACATCTACTCAGATAGCAGCCGATTTATAGGATTATCGGAAATTTAAACAACGCTTAAACGGTTAATTCTTGATGATGAAAACCAATCCGGACGTAGCTAAGCTTTTCCGTACATGTATCTGCATAAGTCTTTTGAGGTTCTCGACCATGACTGAATGATACTTGAAAAAACGCAATGATTACAGGGCAGAAAAGAGACGTTGTCAATGATAATTGTTTAACTTAACGGGGTGTGAGAAATAGAAAAAGATAAGGGTGCGAATCGAAAGATTCGCACCCTTATCTTAATGACATTGGCCGAAAGGCAGCAATTTTTTACTGGTTCCGGTATGTAATTTTATACCCGGCCCATACTGGCTCGCTGAAGACTGAACATGGCGGCGCAGAGCCGCCGCTCCTCCTGCTCCGGAACAGAGTGGAACGCGCAGCCGCAACGAAAAGCCCCGTCTCCCGCGGATACCCACCGAACCTGGAGCGGCAGAGAGAAGGGCTGGGGATCGTGGTACAGCCGCAGACCCGTTACCGCCAGAAGATCTTCCTTGCTAAAGGAATGGCTGGACCGAAGCTGCAAACCGCCCATGCCCACGTCCAAGATCTCGCACTGGTCATAGTCTCTGGAATAATATGCCTCGGTCAGCGTTTCACCGTTTTCCGGAAGACCCAGCAGGTTCCGCACCACGGCAGCCAGGGAAACCCTCTGCCGGAAGCTGGCGCGCTGCTCGTCCCTTAGACGGGTCAGCTCATCCATTTTCCAGAATTTATAGGTGCTGCCCCGGACCCGCCCCGTCCAGACGGGAATGGGCTGGTGGAGTGTGCGGAACACCAGCTTGTAGCGGCTATTATAGATCACGGAGGGCGCGTCGGCATCCAGTGTGGGAAACAGGCAGAATGAGTCCCCGTCAAAATCCTTCACATCCGCCAGAAAAACCGGTCGGTCGTCCAGTCCGCGTACCTCGCAGTGGTACTGCGCGGCCTGTTCAAACTCACTGAGTGGCTCCTGCTCTTCCTCAGTATGGGGAACGCTTTTTTTGAAAAAATCGAACATGACGGCGCTCCTCTCCTGTAATTCACACATAATACGTTCAGTTAATTAATTTTATCATTTATTTTCCCGGGATTCAATGGCAGACATGGATATATTGCCGATTAAAATATGCAAAAGGCAAACTTTTTAAAATCTCCACATACGTAAAGCGCCGCGGCCGGGAATTCAATTCCCTGCCGCGGCGCCTATGCCCAGTCAGCTGTTGTGGCTGGCGATATCCATACGCTGAAGCTCCAGAATGGCGGCGCACAGTCGGTCTTCGTCCCGGATGCTCATAAGCTCAAAGAAACAGCCGAACCGCGATTCCACGGAGCTGATCTGTTCGGCCCAGCAGACCTGCACGGTGAACACAAAGGGCTGAGGCTGAGATTGATCCAGCCAGAGGTTCGTCAAAAGCAGATGATCGCCCGGCCGATAGTGATCCTGCCCCCGAAGCTGGACACCCCCCAGACTTACATCCACCACCTTGCACAGCCGGGAGTAATACAGGTCCTCTCCCCGGGGACTGTCGGGGTATATCGCGTTGATACACAGTGCGTTGGCCCGCAGAGAAACCGGCTGGCGGAAATTGACCCGCTGCTCATTCCGGTGGCATTTGACAAGATTGTCCAGCTTCCAGAAAGAACGGGAACTCCCACAGACGTTTCCCGTCCACACCAGCGCGGGCTTCTGGGGAACGTGCAGGATCAGCTTAAATTCGTCATTATAGATCACGGGAGGAGCTTCCCGCCCTCCGGTGGGCCAGACGCTCAGCGCTTTGCCGTCCAAACCCTGCACACGGCCCAAAAAGACCAGCGTGTTGTTGGGTTTGCGTACCTCGCACAGGTGGCCAACCGCTTCACGCAGCTCCGCCGAGGAGGCTTGTTGAGATGCCTCGGGTTTCTTTTGCGAGTCGGTCGTTTTGAATGCCATGGGCAGTAGCTCCTTTTTTAAATAGTGATTGCGCGGCAGAGGATCACGGCCATCTGTGCGCGGGTGAGAGGGGACTGGGGGTTCAGCTTCCCGTCGCTGCCGCCCTGAAAGACGCCCAGGCGCACCATGGCGGCCAGGTCACTCACCGCGTAGTCGGAGACGGCGGAGCTGTCGGAGAAGGCGGAAATATCGGACCGAGTTCCCGCCGTAAGAGACCAACCGTCGGAACGCATGGCGCGGGCCAGAAACACAGCGGCCTGCTGGCGGGAGAGAGGCCGGGTGGGATAGAAGTTAGAACCGCTGCCCTGAGCGATGCCCAGCGCCTGGGCAATCTTTACGGCGTCAGCGTACACGCTGCTGCTGGGTACGTCGGAGAAGCCCGTGCCGCCGGAGGCGGTAAACTTAAACGCGCGGTTCAGCATCAGCATGAAGCTGCCTCTGGTAATGGACGCGCCCGGGGAGAACCCACCGTTCCCAGTACCGTTTACAACACCGTTTGCATACAGGTATTCTACTGCGGAGTTAGCCCAGCTGTAATTGCCCATGTCGGTGAAGGAGCTGGATTTGGTGTTGGCCGTAACGGTGATGACGACGGTGCCGGGATAGGTGGCGCCGCCGCTGTCCCGTCCGGTGTAGGAGAGCGTGGTGGTGCCGGTATATCCCGCCGCGGGCACAAAGGAGACGCCGGATATCAGCGGAGAGGCGGAGGCGGAATAAGAGACTCCGGCAACGACGGCTGTGCCCGGTTCACTGGCGGAAGTATACTGATACCGCAGCTGACCGGTGGCGGAAGATGGCAGGGAGAAGGACGCGCTGGTAAATGCCCCGGCGCCCCGGGCGCTGCACGCATTCTGGAACACACTGAGGTCAAAGGGCAGGGCCTTCCCCACGGCAACGGTGTAGTAGATGATGCCGGCGGAGGCCGCGGCATTCACTGTGACGCTGGCGGTGCCGGTAAACCGCTCGCCGCTGGTGTCGTAGCCTGTGAAGCTGATATTCACCGTACCGGTATAACCCGAGGCGGGCACAAAGGTGATGTTGCTCAGGTAAGGTGAAGAGGAGCGGTAATAGCTGGTGGAAGAGGAAGCCTCACTGCCGGTGCTGCTGGAGGAACTGTAATTGTAGCGCAGCGTTCCATAGGAGGACGAGGGCAGAGTGAAGCGCACGTAGTTCAGGTGCCGGTTCGTCTCATTCTCACACAGATCGTCGAAGTTATCTGCGGCGAAGTTCACCGGAGTGTCCTGTTTTGTGGAATAGGCGATATCGCCGGAGCCGGAGTCCCGGACGGTGACCCGGACTGTGCCGGTGAAGCGCTGCCCGCTGTTGCTGTACCCGGTAAAGGCGATGTCTACCGTGCCGGACCAACCCGAGGCAGGGACAAAATTCACATCGTCCAGATACGGCGAGGAGGAGCGGTAGTAGCTGGAGGAGGAGGAGACCGCGCTGCCGGTGCTGCCAGTGGAATAATAGTTGTAACGCAGCGTGCCATAGGAGGATGAGGGCAGCGTAAAGCGGACATAGTTCAGCCGATCACCGGTCTGGTCATCGCAGTAGTCGTTGAAATCGTCCACGTCGAACCGCACGGCGGTATTCTTCTTCGTGGAGTAGGTCAGGCTTCCAGAGGAGGAAGAGGAGGTCACCTCAATGGTGACGGTTCCGGTAAAACGCTGGCTGTTGGTGCCGTATCCGGTGAAAGCGAGGTCCGCCGTGCCGGTCCAGCCGGAGGCGGGGACAAAGGACACATTGTCTAAATAGGGCGAGGAGGAGCGGTAATAGTTGGAAGATGCTGAGACCTTGCTGCCGTAGCTGCTGGAGGACGTATAATTGTAATACAGCGTTCCAATGGAGGACGAGGGGAGCGTAAAGCGGACATACTGCAGGTGAACGCCCAGCACATTTTCACATAGGTTATCAAAATCATCTACATCAAACTCTGCCTCCCGGTTTTTCGTAGTGGAGTAGTTGATGTTCCCTTTGCCGCCGGCGTTGCTGGATACTACAATGGAAACCGAGCCGCTGAAGGAGTTTCCGTTGGTGTCCCGTCCGGTGTAGGAGACGGTGACGGTGCCGGAGTATCCGTCCGCGGCTACAAAGGTCACGTCGGAGAGTAGAGGAATTTTGCTGAGGTAGTATGCCGTACCGGAGGTGACTTTGTTGTCCAGGTCGCTGCCGGTGTATTTATAGAACAGAGTCCCCTTGGAGGACGAGGGCAGGGAGAAGGAAACGTATTGCAGCTCATGGCCGGTCCTGGATTGGCAGACGTTGCTGAAATCACTCTCGTTGAAGTCCACCCGGTTGCGGCCCACGGTGGAATAGGTGATACCGGTGGTGGCGGATACGCTGACCGCTATGGTCCCCTGAAAGGATTGACCGGAGCTGCCGTAGGCGGTATAGCTAATGTTGGCGGTACCGGAAAAATCGGACTTGGGCACAAAGGTCACGTCGGTGAGCAATCGGTTTCCGTTATTGCTGTAATAGTAATAATTTTCGTTTACGCCCACGCCCGCGCCCGGCTCGCCCTCGGAGATGTAGCCGTAGTACAATGTCCCGGCGGAGGTGGGAACGGAGAGGCTGGTGACATAGGAGAGGGAGGTGTTCAGAACGAGGCTGCACTGCGTGGCGATGCTGCCGGCAATGTAGGAAAAGGACAGCGGGTCATCGCTGCTGGCGGAGCCGGTGATCGTACTTGCCAAAATCTCGTTGACGGTCACAGCGCATTCTGCGGAATAGGCGCCCGCCGTAGCGGTGATGAAAGTGGTGCCGGCGCTGCGGGCGGTTACCAGGCCGCTGAGGGACACTTCTGCGACGTATTCGTTGCCGCTGCTCCATTTGACGGTTTCATCGCTGCCGGTAGGGACATGGAGAGTGGCGGTGAGCTGCTTGGTCTCCCTCGTTTTCAAGGAAAACGAGGAACTGCTCAGCGTCACGCCCGGAAGGAGGACATCTCGGTTGGCGGGTTGGGTAACGGAAATGGTGGAGCCATCCGTTGCCGACTTGGCGGTCACAACTACGGAGATGGTAGCCCGACCGGGGGTGACGCCCCTGTTGATGGTCGCGGTGGCATCGCTGCTGCTGCTCACCCAGGCCGCAGAGGTGTTGCTGCTGGACCACGCATAGGTAAGGACTGCGTTTTCGGGCGCGTTGGATACCGTGGCGTACATAGTGAGGCTGCTCTTGTCCAAAATCATTTCGGCGCTGCCGCCAAGGCTGACGGTAATTCCGGAGAGATCGGGAGGATCATCTGCCGCAGCGGGGAGGACGAGGGAAACGGACAGCAGCGCCGCCAGCAGCAGGGATAGACCCCTGTGAAAAAAATTTTTCCTCATGGAAGAACTCCTTTTATAACCCGAGTCAGGTAGTGGCGTCCCAATCGCTGGCAACAATAAACTTTGGCGTTGCCCCGCTGACATCCAGCGAAACTGTAAGAGGAATGTCATGGACGTTGCCGGCTTTATCGCCAAGCTCTGCCGCCGCATGAATGTAGGCTCCCTGTGTGGCATTTGTAAAGATGAACGTGACGGAAGAAATCTTTTGCTTTGCTGTGCCGGGAACAATATCAAATGCGAGGCTTCTATGGAAAGCTAGCCCGGCAGAGTAGAACCCTGTCGAAGACATATTCGCTGTGGCCTCCAGGGGTGTGACTGTCTGGTTTGATGTACTGAGGTCTTTTACAACCCAGTAAAGATCTTCACTGAATACCAATGTCACGGTACCTTTATAAACTGTACTGCCAGGGGCAGTGGGTTGAATGTCGGAAAGGCAGGCCGTGACCATAGGAGGGGTAGAGTCTGTGTTGTATACGGGGCGGATGGCGCAGAACGCATCACCGGAATCGGCGGTGCTCTTGCCCACCGTCAGGAAAGTATACCAGGTGGAGCCGCTCATGCTGGAGGAACAGTTGATGGTTTTGGAGCTGCCTGCGGGAATTGCCTGGGCGGTGCCGCGCATGACCACGTCGCCGCTGCTGGTAGTCCGAGAGCGTATAAATTCGGCAAGGTCGTCTTTGGCAGCCTGGGCTGCGAACTTGTCGAATATGGAGCCTGCCAGCTTGCCGTCCTCAAAGTAGCTATTGCTCATGGCATCCAGCACCGTATAGATTCTTTCGGTACCTTCGCCGATAAGGCCACCAGTGCCAGTGCCTTTGGAATATGTGTCATATTGTGTTTGTAAGGTGGGATCTACATAAGTAGCCATTGCGTTGCGCAGGATGCCCGGCTCATTGCCGTTGACCGCCAGCAGATAGTCTACATCAGAAGTAGTATTCACCTTGATGTCAACGTTGGGGTTGCTACGTGTCAGCTCAATGATAGGCCGGGATATCTCACTGGTTTCAAATTTGAAGACATAGGGATTTGCGGAATAAATAGTGGAAGAGCTGCCCTGAAGAACAAAATAGGCCACATACTGCGTTTTCGGGTTCAGCCCCTTCAGGGAGATGGCGACGTTGCTGCCATAATAGGAAGTGCTGCCCTTAATGATTGCAGAGCTGGTATAGGGCGGCGTCATGATACTTCCGCTGCTGGGGACAGAGGACAATACCGGGTCCTGGGAACTGGTGGAGGCGGGGAGAGACTCCCAGTTGGCGGCGGTGAGGGATGTAGTGCCGTTCAGTTCCGCAGTCAATGTGGTGGTAATGGTTCCCACGGGGGCGATTACATAGTAGATCTTGCCGGTGGTGCGGGTGAGCTGGACATTGATGGTACCGCTGAGGTCACTGGGAACAATGTTGGGATATCCGGTGACGAATTTGGGGATCATCGTGTCGCTGAAGGTGTGCTTCATGGTATAACCGGTGGGGCTGCCCACTTGGACCAGCCCGTCACCCACGGCCTCGGTCACATCGCTGTCCTGCATAGAGCTGACAGCCAGATTGTGCAGGGCGCTCAGGCTGGACCCTGCAATGGCCTGCACCTGCATCTCCACCTTGCCGCTCCAGGTTTTTCGGCCATCCTCGCCGCCAACGTTGTTGATGGAGGTGAAGCGGATGCCGTAGTATCGGGGGACGTTCATATTCTTGAGGAGTTCCGCGTTGGTAGAGGAGCTGGTGTTCCCGGTCACAAAGTTCCGGGTGTAGCTGGCACCGTACATTGTCCCGTCGGTGGAGTTGATCTCGGCGATGACGCCGTCGGGCTGTGTTGTAGTTGTATGCAGCTCCCAATTCCCGCTGTCACCCACCTTTTCATAAAGCTCAAATTTGGCGGGGATGTTCATGCGGAACAGCAGATCCCAGTATACGCCTTCGCCGGCGTTGCCGGTGGAGACAGGGACGGCCCGGAACGACATGTCGAAGTCCACCTTAGTGGGGTTATTGTGTTCATCCAGAACATTGCTGATGGTGGCGGAGGTATCCGTGCTGGAAAACTGAATCTGGGCAAATACGGTGGTGAATGTACTCAGTGTAGTAGGGTTGGGCTTAATAATATTCTTGCTGGTGGAGGTGTCGGCAATGTCTTGAATTTTAAAGTAGTATTTTGCTCCGCTTTTCAGGTTCAGCGCCGTGCCTGCCTTAAAAGTGACAACGATTTTACCGTCCTTGGCGGTGACGGTGGCGTGGCGATAGTCGATGACCCAGTTGGTAACACTGTCGCTGGTGCGGTCTGCCACCAATGCCGCGGGGGTCACATCGGCGGAGTAGAGCATGATATCGTCCCGCAGAAGTCCGGTCAGGACATCGGCGGCATCGTCCCGTTGCGCCTGGGTGAGCGTGGTGTCCTGGGAGTTCTGATAAAGGGCCAGCAGCTTCTGGTTGGTGCTGGAATCCTGCACGCTCTCGCTGAACACAATGCGGACATCGGTGTCCGCCAGAGGAGAGGTCCCCGCTGCGTCGTTGGTGCGGGTGAACTCCTGGGTAATGGTGGGCGGGTTCGTATCCAGCGTGTGGATGGTCATCTTGCCCACCGTAGCCGAATAGTTCCCGGCCTTGTCCTGAGCCACGTAGTATACATCGTAGGCTGTCTCGGAGGTGAGTCCGGTGATGCTGATGGCGGTGTCCTTATTGGCGGTGGCGCTTACCTTGCCGGATTTCAGGGCGTTCATGCCGTTGGCCACCTGAAGCTTGGCGGCGTCACTGGTCAGATCAGGCTTCGTGGTCTGGCCGTTCATGGGCTTGGGATATTCCTCGCCCTCTTTTACCGCCACCCAATAGATGGTGCCAACCTCATCCAGCGTGGCCGCCATCCCCACGGAGGTCTCCTTAATGGAGTTGACGGTGGGACCGGAGACGAATTTGGGAGGCGTACCGTCGATGGTGGTGAAGGAGACCTTACTTACGGCAGAGCTGTGTGCCCCGTCCGTATCGGTGAGCCAGAGGTACAGATCATAGCTGCCCAGCTCATCCAGCGCATTCTTGTTGACGCGGAAGGTGTCGGTCACGTTCTTTGTCACGTCCCGGGAGCCAAAGCCCAGATTGCCGGATACAGCGTTGGCCTTAAAGTCCTTGTCGGTGGGGGCTGTGGCGTTCTTGGGAAGCAGCGCATAGTAAAGCCGGCAGGTCTTGGTGGGCATCACGGTGACGTCACCGGAATTGCTGGTGATCTTGGACATGTAAGGATAGCCGGTGGCGAAGTTCGGCGTGGTATTGTCCGGGGTACTGAAGGAAACGGTCTTGACCGGGCTGCGCTGGTCTCGGGCGTCCACCAGCATGGAGGAGAAATAGTAGGACCCATCGGAGGTGAGTCCGGAGATGGCAGCGCTGTAATCCGTGTTGGACGCAGCGGCCTTCAAGTTCCCGCTTTTTAAAATGTTGGCGTTGTTGGAGGGCTTCAGCAGATCCGCTTCCCCCACAGATCCGTCGGTCACGGAGGTAAGGGCCCAGTAAAGCGTTCCGGACTTATTGGTGCGCATCAGGCCCTTGGCGGAGGCGGGGGCCAGATCGGTGATCTTCGGATAGCCAGCAAGAAGCCGGGGGTCGGCGGAGGATTCCGCCGCCAAAGTGGTGTCCATGACCTGACCGTTGATATTGGCGTTGATGCCGGGGCGGACCGCGATGGTGTCGGGCAGCATTTCCGTTTTGGTGCCGGAGGTGTTCACGTTCATCTGGTCCACATCGCCCTTGCCGGTGACGGTGGTGCCGGTATCCAGATTCAGAGTTTTTACAGCCGCGCCGCTCAGGACGGATACGGTGGTCCCCGCCGCCGCTTCGTCCACAGTCAGGGATTGGACGGAGCCCTTTGCCATGGTAACGGTGGACTTGGGGGAGACCGTGACGATCTCCTTCAGGTTGCCGGCGGCGGACAGGGTGGTTCCATCCTCACCCTCCACTTTAATGCTGGTGAAACCGTAGTTATCGTCGGTAGCGTCTTCCACATAGGAGGGCGTGCGGATGGAGGTGTTGTCGATTTTGGTGCTGCCCTCCGCCCGGACAGAGACGATGTTGTTGGCCAGATTGTCCATAATAAGGGTGGGAGCGGTGACGCCGCGGAGAATCACACTGTTCTTGCCCTTTTCACTCTCACCCGCACCGCACACCACAATCTTGCCCAGCACATTGACGTTTTCCAGCGTCACATCGCCAAGCCCCAGGCCGCCTGTGATATACAGGTTTCCCGCAATGGTGGTGTCTTTCAGGGTCACGCCGGAGGTGGAGATGGTGACGTTTCCGTATACGCCGCCCAAGGTCTGCGTGCCGGACTTGTTGACGGGGGTTCCGATGGCGTTCACCAGCAGAACGGCCATCTGGCCGCGGGTGATGCTCTGCTTAGGTCGGAAGGACCCATCGCCATAGCCGCTGAGGATGCCCTCGACCACAGAGCTGCGGATAAGACCGCGGCTGTAGTTGGACAGGGAGTTGCTGTCGGAGAAATCAAGGCTCGCGCCGGGGTCGTTGTCCAGCACCAGATTGCGGCCCAGCAACACCGCTGCCTGCTCTCGGGTGACGGAGTTCTTGGGAGAGGCGGTGTTCTTGCTGGTGCCGTTGAAATAACCGGTGGTGTAACCGATATTGATATCGTCGTAATACCAGTCGGCGGCCTTTACATCCCGGAACGGGACGGAGGCGCTGGTATCATCGTAGCCGAAGGCTCGGTTCACCAGCACCACGAATTCCCCACGGGTCAGCGTCCGGTCGGGGTGGAGGTCGCCGGTGGAGTCACCCCGCATCACGCCCCAGCTTACCAGCTTTTCAAGATAGGGCTCCATCCAGCTCGCGGCGGAGGCAGGGACGATCGCTGCGGGCAGCAGGGACAGCGCCATGACAAAAGCGAGCATGGCGGACAGCAGCCGCGTTCCGACGCGGCCCGCGTGGGTTCCGTTCATTTTCATAGCGAGGATTCCTTTCTGAACTGATATGCGTTTATGCGTTCTGTCTTTATACGGCATATGGTGCGGCGTTATCTCTGTCGGCCGTGATTTGTGAGCTGCTGGGAAAAGACGGCCTCCCGCACAATGACCTCCTCGTCGTGAATCATGTCCACGAATTTGGCGGAGTAAAGCGGAATATTGGAGTTGGAGGGGCGCAGGCGCAGAATCATCGCCCGAAGAATCACCGGTTGAGAGGTGATGGGAATCACCACCTCCGCGATCTCCGCGATCCGGAGCTGGAAATTGCAGAAAAAGGCCATGCCGCCGCAGCTCAGGTCATGGCAGATGATAGGAACGCGTCCGGTCCATGAACCGGAGACGGGATAGATGAAGCTGTCGAACCGGACGGGGACGCGCAGGTTCTGCCGCAGGGATTCTCCCAGCAGGTCCACCGGCTCTACCTCAACGGAACTGACATGGTCACTGGAGAGAATCCGCCCGGTCATGTCAGGACCATCCGAGTCCGTGGCAATCAGGTTGACGATCTCGTGCTCCAGCACTTTGTTCAAATCGCTGCCCAGCACCTGAAACCGCCAGACCACGCTGTCCGGCGGCGTTTTCAAAACGGCGCAGGCCAGCAGCTCGTTTTGGCTGTCGTAAATCATATAGCGGTTGGAATATTCGGGCATCATTCCTCCTCCTTCCGCAGGGCGGGAGACGGCTCATGCCGCCGTCTGGGCTTATCGGGGTGCACGGGGTCAAATTCCAGAAAGTATACGTAGATGTCCACGATGGCCTGATAGAGCGAAGGGGGGATCTCCTGCCCCAGCTCCAGTTGGGACAGCATGGTGGCCAGCGAATTGTCCTCGTAGACGGGAATGCCGCTGTCCGCAGCCACCTCCACGATTTTTTCCGCCAGATAGCCCATGCCGGAGGCCACGACAACCGGCGCGGCGCTGCTTCCGTATTGCAGGGCGACTGCCCGGCCGGCGGGAGCTTTTTTGTTTTCAGGCTCTGACATTGATACTGTCCTTTCCATCAAAGATTTTAGGAAAAATTTCTGAGACCGTCAAGGGCCTAACCATTTTTCCAACATCCACGGACCCCACGTTCAGCCCGTTGTCCGATAGAATACCGGTCAAGGACCCCCGGATGACCTCGGAAAACGGGGCCACGGAATCGGGACACCGCACGGCCAGGTCCACAGAGTTCTCCCGGCTGGTGACCACGATATCAAAAAGGCCCAGAGACTGGATATCCGCCTTCAGGAGGAAGCGCAATGTACGCGCTCCGCCTCGCTGCCCGAAGGGCTGGTCGACGTCTCGGTCCGCGTCCGGATCTACCCACATCTCAGAATACATCATTCTGTCGTTCCATACAAGCGGAAGAATATAATGATTGACCGTCATGTATACGCTTTCATTCACCAGCATAGATGAAACCACGGCCCGGAATTGCTCCTGAGCCTCCGGCCCAGCGGCACCGCGGAGAGCCAGGTCGGCTGCAGAGGCCAACTGGTCGGCAAAGGCGTTGTTCCTTCCAATGCGCTCAAAAGGTGTGTTTTTCAACATCTGAAGCAGGACCGCGTCTCCCGCGCCCCGCGGGTCTCCGCCCAGAGCGTCCCGCAGGGAAGAATAGTTAAAAAGCTGGCGCAGCGCCTGCAGAACGCCTTCCTGAGAGCTGTTTTCGTACCGGGCCATATCCAGCGTAAGCATGGACAGGGAGGACCGGACCCGCCCCATATCGTGGGAGCGGGAGACATAGTCGGAAAGATAGGGGAGGATCTGTCCCTGAAGAAGCTTCAGCGCTCCCGCCCGATCACCGGATTGCATGCTGTTTTGCAGCTGAGCGATGAAATTAGCCACCTGAGCGCCCCAACTCCGGGGAAGAGAGGCGGTAATCCGGTTCAGGCTGCGCAGAAGATTGTCCTCAATGTGGCCGGTGGAGGAATAGTCGCTGTACTGCTTGAGAAATTGCAGAATATCGCTCCTGAGGCTCTGGGAGTCGCTGGCGTGATACGCGCTGCGAAGGATGTTGAAAAGCGATCCGCCGAATCGGCTGCCGGAGACGACCTGATTTTGGAGAAACCGCAGAAACTCCCCCTCGCTCATCTGGAGCATATTCAGAATCTGGGAGAGATCGCTTGCGGTCCCGGCCCGAAGGCCGGAGGAGACCACCGTTTGAGACCCGCCCATCAGCGAGCGGAGCAGGTCGGCGGAGACGCTGCCGCCGCTGTCTGTGATCCGCTGGAGGAAGGCCTGAAAGTTCGAGTCGTACCGCAAAGGGAAGGAGTTGGCCTCCTCGCCGGCGCTGTGCTGCTGGCCGCTGTTGGAGTCCGGACGGTTGACCCGGCTCGGATTGGGGACGTTTTGGATGTTGGGGTCGTTGGCCGAGTTGGGGATGGCGCGGCTGCTGGCGGCAGTGTCGTATCCGGGAACGGGATTGGTGACGTTCATAATATCCGGCATAGGTTCAGCTCCGTTTCATTACTTCAAAAAATTCATAAACTTGGAACAAATTAAAATCAATTCGTTGACGCGCGGGGCAGAAAACATTATAATGAAAAACACAGGGAGGCTGGCGTTCTTCCGAATGCAGGGAATGAGGTTTTCGAAAATATTACAGGAGAGCGTTAACTTTTTACAAAAACGGACGATATATAAACTAAATTATCAAACTTTTGGGAGGGAACTCTGATTCCCGTCCCTGAAAAAGAGAGAGAGGCGGTATTTTATGGACAATGGCGGAAACGAGAGTATCTTGGATACATATCTGTATGAGACAAATACCCTGCTGGAGCAGTTGGACAGCATTGTCCTCGCAGCGGAACAGGCGGACACCTTTACGCAGAACGATGTGAATGAGATCTTCCGCATCATGCACACCATAAAGGGCGCTTCCGCCATGATGGAATATGAATCCCTCACCACAGTGGCCCACCGGATCGAGGACATGTTCTTCATCATCCGCGAAAAGACCATGGAGTCGGTGCCGGACCCGGATCGGGCGCTGCTGTTCGACATGATGTTTCTGGCCATTGACTTTTTCCGCAGCCAAGTGGAAAAAGTCCAGAACGGCCAGCCTCTATCAAAGGACATCGACAAATTATTAGAAAAAATTAATAGTCTGATCGCTAAAATTCAAGGTGATGCGGATGGTGCCGGGAATGCGGCCGCCGCACCCGCGGCTTCTGCCGTATCCGCCGTTCCGGAGACGGCGGAAGCGGGGTTCCCCTATGGCCTGCGCGTTTTCTTTGACGAGGGCGTGGGAATGGAGAATCTGCGGGCGTTTATGCTGGTGACGGAGTTTCGCGGCATCTGCGGCGAGGAAAACTTTACGTTTTTCCCCGGAGATGTGGAGACCAACGCCGCTACGATCGAGACCATCGTGTCTCAGGGCTTTGTGCTGTCCTTCCGCAAGGAGATGGACCGCGCCGGCGCCATCCAGGTGGTGTCCGGCTCTGGATCTGTCCGGGGCTATCAGGCGTTCGACAATCCGGCTGGTGCTACCGCTCGGCAGGAAGGACCAAAGGCTGCCGCCCCCGCCGCTGAGAGCGCGCCGCCCGCGGCGCAGGAGAGCCGCACCGCCGCATTGAAGCCAGCACAGGAGAAGCCAGTCGGCAAAAACGTTCCGGCTGCTCCCGCCGCTGTGCAGGGGGCGGGCTCCCACCCAAAAGAGAGCCTTATCAGTGTGAACCTCAGCAAGCTGAATCAACTCATGGACGTGGTGGGCGAAATCGTCATCACCGAGTCCATGGTCACGGCCTCTCCCGACTTGAAGGGCTTGAAGCTGGACAACTTCACAAAGTCCGCCAGGCAGCTGCGCAAGCTGACCGACGAGTTGCAGGACGTATCTATGTCCCTGCGCATGGTCCCCGTGCTGGCTACCTTCCAAAAGATGCAGCGTATCGTTCGGGATATGGGAAAGAAGCTGGGCAAGAAGGCAAGGCTGACTCTGGTGGGCGAGGACACGGAGGTGGACAAGACCATCGTGGACGGAATCGGCGACCCCCTGATGCACATCGTCCGCAATTCCATGGACCACGGCATCGAGGAGTCCGAGGCGGACCGCATTGCCGCGGGCAAAGACCCCGAGGGCGAGATTATCCTTTCGGCCAGTCATACCGGCGGCGAGGTCATCATTCAGGTGAAGGACGACGGCCGCGGCGTGGACTATGACAAGGTGCTGAAAAAGGCCGTCGACGCCGGGCTTGCCAGCCCCGAGATTGAGTACAGCCGCAAGGAGATTATCAACTTCCTGCTGATGCCTGGCTTTTCCACGAATACCGAGGTGACAGAGTTCTCCGGCCGCGGCGTGGGCATGGACGTGGTAAAGAAGAACGTGGAGGAAGTGGGCGGCACCGTGGTGCTGACCAGCGAGCCCGGCAAGGGTATGACCACTACGCTGAAGATCCCCCTGACCATGGCGATTCTGGACGGGATGGAGGTCTCCGTGGGCTCCTCTATCTTCACCATCCCCATCAACAACATCCGCCAGTCCTTCAAGATGAGCGACAGCGACATCATCCACGACGCCGCCCATGGCGAGATGGTGAAGGTCATGGACAACTTTTATTCCGTCATCCGTGCAAAGGATGTTTACGGTCTGGACAACGGATACGACAAAATTGAAGACGGTATCCTGATGTGGGTGGAATCGGGCGAGTGCACCTACTGTCTGTTCGTGGACGAGCTGCTGGGCGAGCAGCAGGTGGTGGTGAAGCCTCTTCCCAATTATATCAACACCTTTAATATTAAGCAACACGGCATTACCGGCTGTACGATTCTGGGCGATGGGAATATCAGCGTGATTCTGGACGTATCCAATCTTTACTCGGCCATACAGTGAGCGCGTCGAAACAGAAAGAGAGGGTCATTGAAATATGGAGAACAAAGCGATGAATATGATAGACGACGGGACCTCCGCGCGGGCCGGACTGGAAGAAGATGTGGAGCAGTACCTGGTGTTTCAGTGCGATACCCTGCGGATAGGAGTCCGGGTGGACTGTGTGGTGGAGGCTCTGATCAACCAGGTTATTACACCTCTTCCCATGCTGCCCGACTATGTATGCGGCATTATCAACCTGCGCGGGGAGGTCGTCCCCGTGGTCAGTATCCGCCTGCGCCTGGGCAAGCCCAGCGCCCAAGAACAGTCCATCATCGTGCTGAGTATCAACGGCACGCAGCTTGGCGTCTTGGTGGACCGGGTGGATCAGATGGTGAAGCTGCCCCGCAGCTCAATCCTGCCCATGCCTGCAACCAGCAGCCAGAAGCTGATGAGCGGCATGAGTTCCCTGCCGGACGGCGGGACTATGCTGGAACTGGACAGCGCCGTTTTGCTGGAGCACTGAGCATGGGGGAAATAGAGCAGAAGAACGCGGAATCTTCCTTTGCCCCTCTGGAGATTACTGACAGCGATTTCCGGCGGCTGGTGAGTTTCATCCAGCAACGCTATGGGATCGATTTGAGCAAAAAACGGCAGTTGATTTCCGGACGGCTTTCTTACACAGTCAAGGCAAAAGGATATGCCGGCTTCGGCCCGTTTATTGACCACTTGCTTGAAAAGCAGGACCCCAATGACGTAGAGCTGGTGATTAACAAGCTGACGACCAACTATACGTTTTTCATGCGGGAGCAAGAGCATTTCGATTTCTTCCGCAACACCATCTTGCCGGATGTTGTCCGGCGCCGCCAGGGCAACAGGACTCTGTCCATATGGAGCGCGGGATGTGCTTCCGGAGAGGAGCCGTATACCATTTCCATGTACATCAAGGATTTCCTGGGGCCCGAGGCCGGGCAGTGGGACACCCGGGTGCTGGCCACCGATATTTCCCAGCAGGCACTGGGCAAGGCGCAGCAGGGGAAATACAATCTGCCGGATACCATACCACCCACGTGGAAGTCCAAGTACTTTGCTCCCTTCGGAACGGAGGGACAGTATCAGGTGACACCCGTCATCCGGGACAATGTGATTTTCCGTACGTTTAACCTGATGGACCCCATTCGGTTCCGGTTGAAGTTCGATGTGATCTTCTGCCGGAATGTGATGATTTATTTCAATCAACAGACGAAGGACGAGCTGGTCGCCCGTTTCTGCGAAGCGACTGAGCCCGGCGGCTACCTCCTGATCGGTCATTCGGAGACTATGGGCCGCAATCCCGGATATCGCTACCTGGCACCGGCTACCTTCCAGAAGCGCTAGGGAACTGAAATATCCCGAGCTCGTAAAACCTGACGCAGGGGAGGGCGGAACAGTATGTCATTATTCAAAAAAATAATTCGTGTAATGGTGGTGGATGATTCCGCAGTGGCGCGGAGTTATATTATCAGCGGACTCTCCACAAGGACAAACATTCAGGTGGTGGGTTATGCCATCAACGCGGCGGATGCCCAGCGAAAGGTGCAGGAGATTCGTCCGGACGTGATAACGCTGGATGTGGAAATGCCGGATATGAACGGCATTGATCTCCTGAAAAAGCTGCTGCCTGTATTTCAGGTGCCGGTGATTCTGGTATCTTCCCTGAACCTGCGGGTGTTCGACGCGCTGGATGCCGGAGCGGTGGATTTTGTCCGTAAACCGGATGGAAGTCAGAGCAAGGACGAATTTATCAACACGCTGACGCAGAAGATTGTGGTGTCAGCCTACGCCAAGGTCCGTACCAGCTATCCGGCCCGGATTGCGCAGGCTTCGACGGCAGCGGATGACGTTCCCCTGCTGGGGACCAAGCTGACTTTGGATCAGATGGTGATTGGACTGGGAGCTTCCACGGGCGGAACGGAAGCCACGCTGGAGGTCATGAAACGTCTTCCGGCGGACATTCCCGCCATGGTGATTGTGCAGCATATGCCGCCCGGATTTACAAAAATGTATGCTGAACGGCTGGACCGGCTATGCGCCATGGAGGTGCGTGAGGCGGTGGACGGCGATGAGCTGCGTCGAGGGCTGGCTCTGGTGGCCCCGGCGGACCTCCAATGCCGCGTGGTGCGCATCGGAAACCGGTATCGGGTGGCGTGCAAGCCCGGAGACAAGGTCAGCGGACACCGCCCGTCGGTGGATGTGCTGTTTCAGTCCATGGCTGGCACCGTGAAAGACAAAATGGCCGGTATCATTATGACCGGCATGGGCCATGACGGGTCCGACGGCCTTTTGACCATGCGCAAGGCCGGAGCCTATACCATTGGGCAGGATAAGGCGTCTTCCGTCGTGTACGGAATGCCAATGGTGGCCTTTGATATCGGTGCGGTGCAAATTCAGGCGTCCTGTGAGAATATTGCAGGCGTGCTGCTTCGGTACCTGAAGAGCCTGTAAACGAAAAAGTGGGGCAGAGCGTGCATTTATAGAAAAAGGGGTCTCCGGCTATGCCGGAGACCCCTTTTTCCGCGCTGATAAAACTATTTTTGTAAAAAAATGGGTCAGACTGATATTTTTTCGCGTCTACTATCTTATGTTTTTGAGACAGATGCCGAAATAAAAGTTAGATGTAATTTATTATGCCGTAAAATAGGGCGGCATACTCAAACAAGGAAATGAAGATATGAAAATAGTAATCGGAAAGCTGCTTCAAGCAGGAAGCAAGAACCAAATCCCACAGAACGGAGGAAACGCCGAAAAATGAGAATTATAACCGAGGCCACCGGAGCGTCGGCATATGCGCAGGCGTTGTCCGGCGCACAGAATTTGCAGAGCACCCAGTCCGCTCGCGGCACCGAAAAAGGCCGGGAGTCTGGCGGCGCATTTGATCAGGTGGATATTTCCCAGCAGTCCTCGGGCGAGTCCCGGTTCCAAAAGGAGCTGGCTGCCCGTCTTGTGCAGGACATTCGCGCATCTACCAGCACCGGGGATATCCAACAGCTGCGCGATCAGATCCAAAGCGGTACGTACCGCCTGAATTCCGTCTCCATTGCCTCGGCGATGCTGCTGGGAGGGTAAGCTTATGAATATGAGCGACTTCAGGGATTATCTTGCTTTTCTGCGGGACTTGGGCGCCACGCTGGATGAGATCACCGAAGTGGAGCAGAAGAAGGCGGAGTTTGTCCAGACAGATGATCTGAATGGGCTGAACGAGTGCATGAAGAGGGAGCAGGCGCTGTCCTTGACCATGCGGTCCTGTGACCAGAAGCGTGACGCGATGCTGCAGATGTTAGGCCTGCAGGGCGTACACCTGCGAGAGCTTTTGAACTATGCCCCTGCCGAGTACCGCGAGGAGACGAAGAAGACGGTGGAACAGCTCTGCCGTCAGTACGCGCTGTACCGCGGTGCGTTTGAGGTAGCGAGGGATACGCTGGAGTGCAACCTCCATCAGGTCGAAAAAATTTTGCAGGCAGCAGACCCCGATGCCGGTGCGCAGACGGGTTATCAGGAGGCGTCTCCGCAGCTTCCGTCCCGCATGAGGACGGATTTCAGAGCCTGATCCGACCCAGGTTGCTGAACGAGAGGAGGATACAATGGATATTACTACATTTGGGGCGTTTACCACGGCGCGCCTTGGTATCTACGCAGCTCAAAAAGCCCTAAACGTAACGGGAAACAATATCGCCAACATCAATACCACGGGCTATACGCGGCAGGCGGTAGATCAGGTCAGCCTGCGCGTGGGCGCCACAAACCACTATGCCTCGGCAAACGGTGGCGTGACTGGTTCCGGCGTGCTGGTCACCGGCATGTCTCAGTTTCGAGACCCCTATCTGGATATCCGTTACCGCAATGAGAACTCCAGCGTGGGCGCGATGGATACCAAGCTGGGGGGGCTTGAGGAGCTGAGCAACATCCTGGACGAGGTTGGCAAAGGCAGCGAGGGGAATGAAGGCGAGGGAGTTCTGGCCGCTCAGTTTCAGGATCTGCGGGACCAACTGGCGAAGCTGACCGGTGACCAGTCCACGGAGGATGAATTTTTGACCTTGGCGCGATCTTCCGCCGTCTCACTGGTGAAGCTGATGAACAATTACGCGCAGCGGCTGGGGGAAGTGGGAAAAAATCAGGCGAACGGTTTACAAAAAGACGTCTCCTCCGTCAACGATATCCTTAAAAACATTCAGACGCTGAATGAAAACATTCAAAAAAGTGAAATTTACGGGGACTCGGCCCTGGAACTGCGGGACCAGCGGAATCTGAAGCTCGATGAGTTATCCCAGTACATAAAGATCGACGTGACCTACGAACCGGTTAGCGTGGGTGCAGGGAAAACAGTGGATAAGCTGGTTATCAAGACCTCCGACGACAACCCGATTACTCTGTTGGACGGAGACTACGCGGGACAGCTGTCTCTCAAAGCAAATGATTTGCGGAAAAATCCGGCTTATAATCCCGATGCAGTCCCCGCTGACACAGATGATCCCTATCTGGACGCGGATGGAAATCCTACCGCCGACGCTAACGCGGCGGCTAAGCTGCCCTATGCGTTGACACTCTCAGAATTAAAGAACCGCAATGGCGCTGCGTTGGCTGGTTCTGAGGATTATCAGTTCAGTGACACCGAACTGTACGGCTCTTTGCAGGCCAGCCGGGAGCTTTTGACCGAAACGGGGGAATTTACCACCGCGGACATGGCAAAAATGGACGCGGATGCCACCACCAAGCGGGGAATCCCTTATTATCAGAATGCGCTGGATTCCCTGGCCCGGAAATTTGCCTCCGTGCTGAATGCGGCAAACACCGGCTATATGTATAACAGTGCAGGAAATTATATCAAAACGGATGGCACTGAGATCACGGATATCCACGGCGACCCCATTCACAAGGTGGAAATACTGACTTCTGCGTTGAAAACGGAATTGGATGGCGCCGGTGGCGTGCCCCTTGGCGGCGTGTTGTTCAGCAACAGTACCAACGGCGATGACACCAGCGGAATTACCGCCGCCAACATCTCAATTTCCAAGAGCTGGTCCACCGATGCCTCCGTTCTTCAAAATTCCTTCCAGGCTTTGGAGGGTAAAAGCACAGTGGGCAGCAGCGATAACCGGAACATTCTTCACATCCTGGCGCAGTTTGACGGAAAGCAGGACTACAAGCCCGGAGACATGGTCACCGATGCGGCAGACGGCGCCACAAAGTTCTTCTCCGGCAGCTTTGAAGAGATGTTTACCAACATCGAAGAGACGCTGGCCACGGATACCAAGAGCACCACGACGCTGCTGGACAACTACTCTGTTTCCACCACGGCGCTTGATAGTGACCGGGACAGTGTCTCCGGCGTGGATCTCAACGACGAAGCTATGAACATGATGCAATATCAGAAATCCTACTCCGCCGCCTGCCGATTGATGACGACGCTGGATGAGGTTTTGGATAAGCTGATTAACGGTACCGGCGTAACCGGTCGGTAAAGGAGGGAATTGCAGATGATTCGTGTTACGACAAACGGAACGCTGCGCGGCTATAAGTCCAGCCTGATGCGCACGTCCAATGCAGTGAACTTAGCCCGGACCAAGGTTTTGACTCAAAGCAATTACACCACCTATGCGGAGGACCCTGCGGCGGCGACGCAGGCGTTCAAGCTGCGCCGTGCATTCTCCCGCGCCAATGCGCAGTTAGATAGCACTACGACGCTGAACAGTAAATTCTCCTCTGCTTGCGACGCACTGAAAAGTGTCAAGAGCGATCTGGCGGACGGTCAGGCAAAGATTTCTGCTCTGGCCGGATTGAACGATGCCAACGCATCGGGCCGCCAGCCGCTGGGCGAGGTGCTCCAAAGCTCGGCGGAGTCCATTGTGCAGATTATGAATTCGCAGTACGGATCTTCTTTCATTTTCGGCGGAAAGGACTCCCTGGGTGATGCTCCTTTTCAGATGCAGACTGTGGGAGGTAAAAAAGTTCTGACTTATCGCGGTGTCGCGGTGGATGACCCGGCGAATGCGGCGGCGCTGAAGGCCATGGCCGGAGAGGCCAGCTATGTGGATGTGGGCAGCGGTCTTACGGAGGTGGACGGAGAGCTGGTTTCCTCCAGCGCGTTTAACGGCGCCCTGAGCGGCATCAGCTTCATCGGCTATGGCGTGGATGAGGACGGCGATCCCAAGAACATGGCGTCTATTATGCAGAAGCTGTCCGATATTTTCGGGCGGTGCGACGCGGATACCGGCGCGTGGGCGTCAGATCAGGACAAGGAGGACGCCTCCCGGCTGACGGAAAAGCTGACGGACAGCATCGACGAGATCACGAACCAGTGGACGGCTTTGGATGGGCAGACCTCATACCTTACCACCAGTGAAAATCGCCTGACCGAGCTGTCGGATAACTTAAACGAGCAGATCTTAGGAATTGAGCAGGTGGATCTGGCTTCCGCGATTACGGACTTTTCTTGGGCGCAGTATTGCTACAACGCGGCGCTAAAGGTCGGTAACAGCATTTTGTCTCAGTCTCTGATCGACTATATGAATTAACGGCGATTCATGTAGTTCCTGTTGCAAAGAAACAATTATTTTAGTTTGAGAGAGATTAAAATAAAAGGGAGTGGAAGCAGTGACCTATCCACTGATTGAAATGAAGTCCGTGCCGATTGAGCTCGAGATGCGGGTTACAGATGCTAAACTGGAATACAGCCGATCCACGGTGGATATGGAGATCACCCGGGATCAGGGCGGCTTGAGTATTCGGAGTAAGCCCATCCGCGTAAACCTGGATACGTTCGAGGCCCGCAATTCTGTTTTTCCAACGCTTGCGACTCAGATTAAAAATAACGCGCAGGCTGGAAAGCAGGCTGCCTACGAAGCGACGGCCACCTATGCGCAGCAGGGCCAGATTCTTCTGCGGGCAAAGATTGGAGAGGAAATGATCACGAAATTTGCCGCCGATGCTCAGGTGAAGGACCTGAAGACCAATGTGGGAATTCAGTTTATTCCCAAACAAGGGGCCGATATCTCCTGGGATAAGGGTGAATTGAATATCCGTTATGAGATGGACAAATTGAATTTTGACTGGCGAAACCAACAGGGAAACTTCAAATTTATTCCCGGAGATATCCAGTTCACTGTGACGCAGCAGCCGGATGTTATTATCAAATATGTGGGTGGGGCGCTGTATGTGCCGCCCTCTGCAGACCCAAATTACACGTCTTTCGATGCGGAAGCCTGAGGCCCGCGCGAAAAGAAAGGAGACCTCATGCAAATCAAAACAAAATATTTTGGACAGGTTACGTATGAGGCTGCGGATGTGCTACATTTCCGGGACGGCCTGTTCGGATTTGAGCGGGAAAAGGAATTTCTGCTTCTCCCGTTTGCAGACAGCGATGGAACGCTGCTGTGCTTTCAGAGCGTGATGACCCCAGAGCTGGCCTTTGTGGCGATGAATCCGTTTTCACTGAATCCGGATTATGCTCCAAAGCTGCAGGAGGCGGAATTGGAGGCGCTGGACGTCGGAAAGAGTCAGGATCTGAGCTTTTACGTGCTGTGCGTGGTGCGTGATCCCGTGTCTGAGAGCACGGTGAACCTGAAGTGTCCCGTGGCGGTGAACGAGGACACCGGCGCAGCGATGCAGGCCATCTTGGAGGATGGAGGCTATGAGATGCGTCATCGCCTGTCGGAGTTCCGGTCAGGGGAGGCGGCATCATGCTGATCCTGCAGAGAAAGCCTGGGGAATCCCTGCTGATTGGAGACGAAATTGAGGTGACGGTGGTTTCTGTGGAGCCAGGCGGACGGGTTCGGTTGGCCATCAGAGCGCCCCGCAGTATGACGATCCTTCGCAATGAGTTGCGCAAGGCCATGGACGCAAACCAGGATGCGGCGAAGGAGGAGATGTCGCCGCTGGCGCTGCTGGACTTGCTGCCAAAACAGAAGAGTGACGGAGAAAATTTCAAATAGGGACAAGTTTTACGGAAAAATTGCGGAGTTTAAATTGGCGAACTACCTGAAAAATGGAGCGGTGGAATAATATTCCACCGCTCCATTTTCTCTCTCCCGGATCTTTTCCTCGCGGCTCTTGCAGGCGTGGCAGTCCCTCGGTCAACTCATCCACTGTATGTTTCGGATTCCGGGCTTGGACTGCCACGGCAATGGCGTTCTCCGTAGGCGTTGATGTCTTGTGGTCCTGCACCGAGACCTTCATACGATCTGGTCTGTGTCCGCAAAACAGAGAGATGCTGTCTTCAACCAATTAAAAAAGGAACAAAAGAAATTTTTTATAGCAAAATAATTTGCATAAAAGTATGAATGGTTATTCATTATAAGTTGGATTTGAGCAAATAAATAAGAACGGTAGAAGAGATGAAGCCTCTGATAACAAAAACAAAAGACTAAAATTTAAAAAATTCGCATTTGCAAATTAAGAAAGTTACGCTTTAATGCAAAAAAATTACACAATTTTTAATAACACAAATTCAAACGATAATTCGCTATGCATTCCGCAAACTTCGTAGGAAGTTATTTTAAAATAGTAAGCAATCAGAATAAATATAGAAAAAAATATATATTTCGACAAAATATAAAGATTTTCGTTGATTTCCGGCCCCAGGCAATTTATAATATTGACATTGAAATAGTATTGAGATTATCTGCCTGAAGAAACGAGTAACGGAATATTTCTTCGGTATATTAGCTGCGTATATACAAACTCGGGGAGGGTGGAGAATGGACTATATCACTGGTAATTCCGAGCTGATGATGGAGCGTTCCATGCAGTTCCTGTGGTCGAAGCAGACCGCGATTCTGGACAATATTTCTAACGCCGAGACGCCGGGCTACAAGACCAAATATGTCACCTTTGAGGATTCACTGAAAGACAGCCTTCAATCCGCCTCCGGTTCAGCCAGCCCCGCAGCGGCGTTCCGGGAAGCACTGAACAGCGCTTGCCCCACGGTCCACACGGCCGACAGCGAGAGTACCCGAATGGATGGGAACGGCGTGAATCTGACGGAGCAGGGCGTGGAGCTGGCGCGAAATACCTACCAGCTCCGGTACGCGATGAATTCTATTAACAGCAATTTAAATATCTTGCGTACGGCCATCAAGGGTTAGTAAAATCTGCGCTTCGGAAGCGGCGGATTTATAGGGATGAGGAGGTAACGGCATGGCATTCTTGAGTTCCATGAACATCATCGGTTCCGGTCTGACAGCGGAGCAGCTGCGGCTGGATGTGGTTTCAGAGAATATTACTAACATGAACACCACCCGCACGGAGGCCGGCGGAGCCTATCGCCGCAAGATGGTGGTGTTTGAGGCGCAAGATGGCCGGGATAGCTTTCGCAGCATTATGGCGAGTCGCACCCTTGCGTCCAACGCCGGGTACGATGCGGCGGGCGGCGTCCGGGTTACGGAGATCGCCGAGGACCCTTCTGACCTGAAGCTGGTCTACGACCCCACCCATCCCGACGCCAACGCGGACGGATATGTGGAAATGCCCAACGTCACGCTGGTGAAAGAGGTAACGGACGCTATGGCCGCCACGCAGGCATACTCTGCCGGGGTCACGGCGCTGAATTCTCTAAAGACCGTGGTGAATCAGGCTCTGGAAATCGGTAAGTAGAAATAAGAAACGTGCCGCGGAAACGCGGCGCGTCATTGCCTTATATCGAACGTATGATATTAACGGCAATAAGAGGAGGAAAATTTTTTGATGAATACGGAGCTGTTTTCAAATATCCAACCGATTCAGAGTGCAGCCGCTTTGGGCAGCATGCAAAAGGCGGATGCGAGCGCGTCTTCTGAGACCGGCGGAATTTTTGCGGACATATTTCAGAATGCTATCGACAATGTGAAGACTACCGATGCGGACATGAACCAGGCGCAGTACCTTCTGGCTACTGGCCAGTTGGACAATCCAGCGGAGGCCACCATCGCTGCCACAAAGGCCACTGCCGCCGTGGAGCTGCTGGTTCAGCTGCGGAACAAAGCGCTGGATGCGTATAGCGAGCTGACACGCATCAGCCTGTGACCGGCGATCTGAAGTTTAGGTGGGGGTAACGTAATTGCGGGAGAAGCTGAAGGGCTTTGGCGGGAAGTTTCAAGAGTTTTTCGCCAAACTGAGTAAAAAGACGCGGGTGATCCTGGGCTGTGTGCTGGGCGCGTTGATTCTGGCCGGCGTAATTTTTGCGGTTGTTATGAACAATCGACCCTACACCGTCCTGTTTACGGGTCTGAGTACGGAGGAGATTTCCTCGATCACTACCTACCTGAACGACAAGGGCGTGACGGATTTTCAGGTGCAGGGAACCGATACGATTCTGGTACCTGAATCTCAGGAGGCTCAGCTGAAGGCGGATCTGCTGATGCAGGGATATCCCACATCAGGTTTCGCCTACGAGACTTATCGCAAGGGTGTGGGCACCATGTCCACAGACTCGGACCGGCAAATGGCGTATCTGCAGGATTTGCAGGACCGGATGGCCGGCGTCATCCGCTGCATGGACGGCGTAAAGTCTGCGGTGGTCACTATTGCTCAGGGCGAGGACCGGCGCTATGTTCTGGACAGCAGCAATACCGTGGACGCCTCCGCCTCGGTCATGGTAACGATGGAAAGCGGCGCAGCCCTCTCCGACCAGCAGGCCACCGCTATCCGTAACCTGGTAGCCCATGCGGTCCAGGGCCTTACAATCGACAATATCGCCATCTCTGACGCTCTGGGCAACGTATACTCCGGAGGAAGCGGTATTACTGGCGCGTCGGATGCCTCCGAGCTGAAGCTTCAGCTGGAGGAGCAGGTGAACAACAAGGTCCGCACCCAGATCATGACGGTGCTGACCCCGCTGTACGGCGCAGATAATGTCCGCGTGGCGGTCAGCAGTACCGTGGATGTGAACCATACCGTGGGCGAGACCACGCAGTATACCCTCCCCGACTGGGCTAGCGACGGCTCCACAAGCGGCGAGGGAATTATCGGTTCCAAGGTCTACGATCAGGAGATTGTCCGGGGAGACAACGGGACGGTCGGCGGTGTGGCGGGCAACGAGTCCAACGCCGATATCAGCACCTATGTTGAAAATCAAGCCAAGGCTAATGGCAATGAATCCTACATAAAGAACCAAGGCCAAACCAACTACAATGTGGATACCGACAAGGAGCAGGTGGAGCGGATCGCGGGCGTTGTCTCCGACCTGATGGTATCCGTCAGCATTAACAGTGCTGTCTCCGGCAGCGTGAATACCACGGAGCTGGTGAGCCACGTGGGCCATGCCGCGGGTATCGCGCCCAATGAACAGGCCGATAAAATATCGATTTTGCTGGCGCCGTTCTACAATCCGAGTGGCGAACCTGTTTCCCCTACGAGCGGATTGAACCTGCCCCAGTGGGCGCTGTTTGCCGCGGCGGGCGGCGTGGTGCTGCTGATCCTGCTGCTGATCTTGCTGGCGGTTTTGCGGAGCAAGCGCAAAAAGGCGAAGCGGGCGCAGCTTGCCGCTATGCCCCAGTCCATGCAGATTCCCGTACCGCAGGCGGCCGAGGCTGTGCCTTTGGCCGACGGCGCGGATATCATGACCATTAAGACGGAGAAGAGCATCCAGCTGCGGCAGGAGATCCGGAAATTTGCAGAGGATAATCCTGAAATGGCGGCTCACATGCTTAAAAACTGGCTGAGGGGAGGCGAGGAGGATGAGCAGTAGCAAAAAGGCCAGAGTTGCCTCCACCACCGCAGTTGCCGAGAAAACGCAGGCGGCGTCGGCGAACTTCAGCGCCGCCGAGTCAAAAGCGGAAGCACTGAAGACTCAGCAGCAACAACTCCAAAAGGAGAAGCTGCCTCCGCTCACCGGTCCCCAGAAAGCCGCTGCGGTAATCGTCTCACTGGGCGCGGACAAGGCCTCCCAGATTTATAAATATATGGAAACCGAAGACGTGGAAACGCTGACACTGGAAGTGGCAAAGCTGGGATACTTGGATTCCCGCCAGACGGAAGATGTCCTGGGGGATTTCTACGAGCTGTGCCTTACCAACAAGGCAATCACCGAAGGCGGGCTGGAATATGCCAGAACGGTCCTGGAAAAGGCGTTCGGCGAACAGACCGCCGCCCAGTTGCTGGAAAAAGTGGAAAAGTCCATGAAAAACCGGCAGTTTGCATTTTTGGACAAGGCGGACCCGAAGTCTCTGTTCTCCGCTTTGCAGTATGAGCGGCCCCAGACCATCGCCTTGGTGCTGTCCTATGTCAGCCCCACAAAGTCCGCCAACGTGGTGGAGCAGTTGGACCCGGCAAGGCAGATCAAGGTTGTGGAGAACATGGCAAGGATGGAAAGCCCTTCTCCCTCCGCTATGAAGATCATTGAAACGGAGATGGGCCGCCGGTTCTCCACCATCATCAGCAGCAAGCACGTCAAGGTGGGCGGCATCGACTTCGTCGCCAGCCTGATGAACAATATCGACCGCTCCAGTGAGAAGAGCATCTTCGACGGACTGTCTGTGTACAATCAGGAGCTGGCGGACGAGATCCGCAAGCGGATGTTCGTGTTCGAGGACCTGGTCAACATGGACGACCGCTCGGTCCAGCGTTTCCTGCGGGACTGCGATCCCAAGGACATCGTGCTCTCCCTCAAGGCAACTACCGAAGACGTGGCAAACAAACTGCTCTCCAATATGTCCACCCGTATGGCGCAGAACATCAAGGACGACCTGGAGATCACGACCAATGTCCGCATGAAAGATGTGGAAGAGGCGCAGCAGCGGATCGTGGATGTGATTCGCAAGCTGGAGGAACAGAACGAGATCATCATCATAAAGGGCGGAAAGGACGACATCATTGCATAACGGGAGTGTCCTTAAAAATTTTATAAGGCCCAAAGCGGAGCCCTATCAGTTTCCGGACAATCTTCGGGATGATACGCCCACTGCCCCGCAAAAGCAAGAGCGTGAGGATCTGCGGGAGAGCTTTCAGGACGAGCTTTTCGTGGACGGAGCGCCGCGAATGGCGCGTCCGACAATCGGAGATGATCAGGAAGAGCCGGAGGAAGCGAATGCGCCAAAGGAGACGTCCGCCGCTGACAATCCCATTCAGTTTGCCAATGTGCAGGCCGATGCGATCCTGAGCGCGGCCAGAGCAGAGGCGGAGCAGATAAAAACAGCCGCCACAGCGCAGGCCCGGTCCCAGGCGGACAAAATCAGGGAGGACGCCCGGCAGGAGGGCTACCGCGAAGGATATACCGAGGGCATCGCCGGCGCGGAGCAGGATTTGAAGGAGCGGCGGGAAGCACAGGCCGCTCAGATGGAAAAGCAGCTTCAGATCTTTTTGAAAAATGTGGCTCTGTCGCAGGATGAGATGATGGACGGCGCAAAGGCCGACATGCGGGACCTGGCCATCGCGGTGGCCGAAAAGGTGGTGCGCATCAGCCTGAAGAGTTCCGGCGGCGTCATCGCAAAAATGATCCAGGATGCCACGGAGAAAATGAAGCGTCGGGAATGGGTTCACATCTATGTATCCGGCTGCGACGCCAAGAGCCTGTCCCAGATCACCCCCCGGCTGACCCGAGCGCTGTCGGGACTCTCCAGCCATATCCGCATCATCCCTGTGGCTGAGGAGGAAGACGGTACCTGCATTATAGAGACCCCGGACACCATTATAGACGCCAGTGCATCTACGCAGATGAGCAACATCCGCTCGCTGTTGGAGAATATTTCGCCAGACGACGCCCCGCCCCGAAATTTAGGACGCCGTCTGGGTGACCAATGAAAAAGGAGCAGATCCGTGTTTGGACAAATGATCCAGCAGCTCCAGAACGCCGACACGTTCAGCTTGACGGGAAGAATCGAAAACATTGTCGGCATGTCCATTGAAGCTTCCGGCGGAAATGCCGCCGTGGGTGATATTTGCCGGATTTATAACGGCGACACCGGAGAGCAGGTGACGGCGGAGGTGGTCGGATTTAAAAACGACCGCATTCTCCTGATGCCGTACTCCGATATGAGCGGCATCTCCGCGGGCAATTTTGTCCGCAATACGGGAAAGCAGCTCACCCTCCCCATGGGAACCTTTCTCCGGGGGCGCATTATCAATGCTCTGGGCCAACCCATTGACGGCGGCCTGCCTTTTGAAAGCGGCTTGGCTCACTGTGTGGAGGGCAAATACATCAATCCCCTCGCCCGCCCCGCTATTACGGAGCGAATGGAGTTCGGCATCAAGGCCATCGATGGTCTTTTGACCATCGGAAAGGGCCAACGTATCGGTATATTCGCCGGTTCCGGTGTGGGCAAAAGCACGCTGATGGGCATGATCGCCAAAAATGTGAAAGCTGATATTAATGTCATCGCCCTGGTTGGCGAACGCGGGCGGGAGGTTTTGGATTTCGTCCGCAAGGACTTGGGCGAGGAGGGCATGGCCCGCTCCATTCTGGTGGTAGCCACCTCTGACCAGCCCGCGATGCTCCGCAAAAAGTGTCCCTCCGTTGCCACCGGCGTCGCGGAATACTTTCGGGACTTGGGGTACGATGTGCTGCTGATGATGGATTCCCTGACCCGGTTTGCTATGGCCCAGCGGGAAATTGGCCTTGCTGTGGGGGAACCCCCTGTAGCGAGAGGGTACACGCCCTCCATTTACGCGGAATTGCCCAAGCTGCTGGAGCGCAGCGGCAATTTTGAAAAGGGGTCCATTACCGGGGTTTACACCGTTCTGGTGGAGGGCGACGACACAAACGAGCCGATCTCCGATACCGTCCGCGGCATTCTGGACGGGCATATCATTCTCTCCCGGCGGCTGGCCGCCGCCAACCACTACCCTGCCATTGACGTGGGGGCCAGTATTTCCCGTCTGATGACGGACATCGTTCCTTTGGAGAGCCGCCGCACGGCTGGCCGTATCCGCGACATCATGGGGATTTATGAAAAGAGTTCCGACCTGGTGTCCATCGGCGCGTACAAGGCGGGCACGAATCCAAAGCTGGACTACGCGCTGAGCAAGATCGACGCCATCGACGATTTTCTAAAACAAGACGTGGACGAGTCGTTTTCCTATGAGGAGACGGTGCAGCAGATGGAGCAGATTCTTCAATGAGGCGACTGAGCGTCGGAAAGGGGGTCCAACATTGTGAAAAAGTTTCAGTTTCCGCTGGATACCGTATTGGACTACCGCCGGCAGGTTCAGGATTCTCTTCAGGTGGAGATGGGAGCCGTCACAGCGGAGGTGCGCCGGCAGGAAGAGGTCCTGGCCGCGGCCCGGCAGCGGTATTCCGAAATCAATCAGGAGTACCGGGAAAAGAAGGCCAGGGGTATCAGAATTGCGGAGGTCCGGGGCTACGAGACTGCGTTGGAGGTTCAGGAAGCGGTCATCGCAGGGGAGACCGCAAAGCTCAAAAAGCTCCAGAGACTCATGGAGGCCAAACGCCGGGAGCTTGTGGGCGCAAAGCAGGATGCCTCGTCCGTGGAAAAGCTGCGGGAGAAGAAACTCCGCGCCTATACGAAGGATATGGAGAAGAGCGAGGAGCAGTTTATTGATGATTTGGTGTGCGCCGGTCGTGCAAACGCCGGGAATGCATCACTGTAATCATAAATCGCGGACCCACTTCATTGAAAGGAGGTGAAAGGATGAATACGATGAACGAATTGCTGCAAATGACGCAGCACGTGTCGACAACCCAGGCGCAGCGGACGGTGAAGGCAGATTCCGGGCAGAAGACCGGGAGCGACAGCGATTCCAGCTTCGACAAGCTGATGAAGGATCGCTCCGAAGCGGATGGAACAAAGGCACCCCCGGAGCAGACGAAAATTGGCACAAACGTGAAGACAGATACGGTGGAGCAGTCGAAGGCCCAAGAAGACCAAACGGACCCGAAGAACGAGACGCTGAAGGAAGTGGCGGCGGCCATGACGATGCTCATGGCGCAGGCCGCGCCGGTGCAGATTCAGACGCAGGAGATTCTGCCGGTGGAACCGCAGACCCAGATCGCGGTGCCGGTGGAGATGCTCACTGTTCAGCAGCCAGACGGACAGACGGTTCTTCAAAGCAGTGAACCCCCAGCGGTTTTACAGAGCGCAGTGCTTTCAAAGACCGGGGAACCGGAAGTTTTCGGGCAGCAGAAGGCTCCCGTTTTTCAGACCGCTCAGGACACTGAAATTTCTCAGACCCCACAGACTTCGCAGACCCCTGGGGAAGTCACTGTGACCGTGCAGTCCGACGGAAGCCAAAGCAACGAAAGTACAGATGAGCAGTCTGGGGACACCGGTTTGCCCCCGCGGGATGGCCATAGTGAGACACTCCGGCAGGAGAACGCCGATGTCGGAATCGCCCAGCCCCTGTTCCGCAATGTGGAGACCGTCCCCGTAAAGGTGGGCGAGACCCCGGTGGCGGACACCAAACAGCCCGACCTGGACGCCCAGCTTGCAAAGCAGATTGGAACGACTCTGGAAAACGGAGCGCAGCAGGTGAAGATCCAGTTGACACCGGAAAGCCTGGGTGCGCTGACCATTGACCTGACCCGGACTCAGGACGGCGCGCTTCAAGTAGTGCTCCACACCACCACAGAAAAAGCGGCGAACCTTTTGAGCCAGCACGCGGAGAATCTGGGCGCCCTGCTTCAAGGCAATACACAGAATACGGTTCAGGTAGAGGTTCAGAGGCAGGAACAGAATCAGCAGTTTCAACAGCAGTCCCAGCAGCAGAATCAGCAGCATGGGCAGGGCCAGCAGCACAGCCGTCAGCAGAGCGGAGAGAATTTTCTCCAACAGCTCCGGCTGGGTCTGGTGACGCTGGACGAACAGGTAGGATGACAGATTCAGACTCTTCAAGAAAGGAGCAGTTCCATGAGCAGTTATATCGGCGACATCGCATCGCTTGCCAGTACCAACAGTACCACGGCGACCAAAAGCAAGTCCGATTCCCTCAATCTGGACATGACCGACTTCCTGCAAATGATGGTGGCACAGTTTCAGAATCAGGACCCGGAAAACGCCGCTTCCACCACCGACATGCTGAACCAGATGGTGCAGATGTCCATGATCCAGGCCATTACCAACATCACGGACGCCGTCAGCCTCAGTTATTCCGCATCCTTGGTGGGGAAGGAAGTGACTGTGGGCTCTTATGATGCCAAGGGGAAACTCCAGGAAATTGTGGGAACCGTCACGGGTACGGGGTCCTATAACGGAAGTCCGGTGGTTTTTGTCGACGGAGTGAGCTATAACATGAGCAGCATCATGGCGGTGGGCCGTCTGCCCGCGACCGAAGATTCTACATCAAAATCTGATGAGAGTGCAACAAACGTTTAAGCTCCATCGATCAAACGGTCAAAGGAGTGAGTGCAATGATTGACCGGATATCCCCGCTGCAAAGCGGCAGCCTTTCCCCGAAAAAGACCGTCGCCGGCGCAGCACAGACCTCCTTTGGAGAGCAGCTGCTTCAGCGCCAGCAGGAGAGCCAGACCGTCGCGTTTTCCAAGCACGCGCGGGAGCGGGCGGAGCAGCGCGGCATCCAGGTGGACGACCAGCTGATGAATCAGCTGACTGACACCGTGGAAAGGGCTCAGGCCAAGGGCGCCACCAATATTTTGGCGTTCGACACCACACGGGCTTTTATCATCAACGTCCCCAATGGGCGGGTAATTACCACCATGTCCCCGGAGGAGATGAAGGAAAACATTTTTACCAATATAGACGGCGCCGTGATCCTGTAATAAACAGAGAGCAGGACCGGAAGGATGCTCTGGGGAAGGTCCGATTGACTGTTCCCCGGCGGCGCCAACCGAAAGGAGTTTTTACCCATGACAGGTGCAATGTACGCAGCGATTTCGGGCCTGAAGGCCCATATGCAAAAACTCAGCGTCATCGGCAATAACATCTCAAACATAAACACACCCGGCTATAAGACTTCGCAGGCCCTTTTCAGCGAGGCAATTTATACCACGCTGACCTCCGGTTCCAACGGCTCGGCTTCGGCCGGCGGCGTGAATCCGTCCCAGCTTGGCTACGGGTGCAGTGTTGGTTCAATCTCCATGGATATGAGCACCGCCAGCTTCAACGCCGACGGCAACGGGATGCACTGCATGATCGACGGCGACGGCTTTTTCCTGACAGGCGATAAGCCGGCGGCCACCACCAACGCCGAAACCCCGCCGAAGACGACATTGACGGAGACCGATCCCCAGAATTTGGAGCTCAGCCGTGTGGGCGATTTCAAGTTTGATTCCCAGGGGTATCTGGTGGATGGCCGGGGCAATGTGGTTTACGGCTTTGTAACGTACACCACGGCGACGAACAACACCATGGACGACGTGAATAATCCCAAGACCAGCACGCAGCTGGTCCCCATTCGGCTTCCCATTGCGGCGGGAACGCCTACGGCCCCTGCTACGACTCCCGCTGCCGGAACGCCCCTATACCCCACGCTGGACGGCACCACAAAGATGAACGCGTATCCTGCCGGGAGCGGAAACGCCATCACCGCCGATAGCATTGCCATCGACAAGGCTACCGGCAAGATCACCGCAGTCAATAAGGCGGATGGCAGCATCGCCGTAGTAGGCTACATTGCTCTGGGAACCGTGGCCAATCCCAACGGCGTCACACGCCTGCAAAACGGGTACTACCAGGCGGGCGAGGGCGCGGGAAACTGCACCGCGACTTCCATTGGCGGCGCTGTGACAGGCTATTACAACAACAAGGCGGCTGGTGATGCCGGCGCGGTGGCGGTCCAGAGCTCCGGCAAAACGGCGCTGATCACTGGTGGCCTCGAGTCCTCGGGTACCGACCTTGCCACCGAGATCGCCGAGATGATCACCACCCAGCGCGGCTATCAGGCCAACACCCGCATCATCACCGTGACCGACTCCATGCTGGAGGAACTGGTCAATATGAAGCGGTAATCTGAGACGGCTGGAACACATGAACCTTTATGGCGCTTGCCGGGCGCGGGGGTTTCCCCGGCCCGGCAGACGCCGACTTTTGAGAGGAGGAACCCATGATCATTTTGACTAAGATGAACAGCGACAAGTTCCTGGTGAACCATTTGCAGATCGAGTGCATTGAGCTGATCCCCGAGACCAAGATTGTGATGATGAACCGGAGCTATTATCTGGTCCGTGAGACAGCGGAGGAAATCGTGCAGAAAATCGCGGAGTACAACGCCAAGGTTCAGGACATTGCCCGCGCGGTCAGAGTGATCGGTCAGCGCTGAGGAAGAGAAGACGGAGTATTTTCCGACTCCCACAGGGCTGGCCTGATCCGCATACGCGGAAAAATACGATTTCGCCGCGTATGGGGATCAGGCGGGCGCTTTAGAAAAAAATCGGACGGCGGCGGGCCTTGCGCCTTTCGTCCGGCAGGGGTGAGAGAAACAGATGAATTTAACCTTTATTATTGGAACGGTTGTTGCCATCGTAATCATGGTATTGGGCATGATGTTTACCAGCGCGGGCGGCCATTTCACTGTAAAGCCTTCGCAGGTCATAAACTTTTTTGATCCGTCCAGCATCCTGATCGTTATCGGTTGCACGATGGCGGTGGTGGTGGCAAGCTTTCCGCCAAAAATGCTGAAGGCGATGCCGAAGCATTTTATGATCATGCTGAACACAAAGAAGTATGACCCTATGTATTACATAGACCAGTTGGTGGAACTGGCGCAGGTGGCCCGGAAAAACGGCCTTCTGGCGCTGGAGGAAAAGGCCAACGCACAGACAGATCCGTTTTTCAAGCAGGCCATTATGCTGATTGTGGACGCCAACGACGCCGACAAGGTCCGGGGCATTCTGAATAATGACATCGAATGCATGTCCGCACGGCATGACGGCGTGGCGGGTATGTATGAAAGAGGGTCCGCAGTGGCTCCGTCTTTCGGCATGTTGGGTACGCTGGTGGGCCTTATCAATATGCTGAAGAACATGAATCTCTCCGGCGACGGAGGATCGTCCAGTATTGGTACCGACATGGGTACCGCCCTGATCACCACGCTGTACGGCTGCGTACTGGCCAACATGATCTTTAACCCCATTGCCTCCAACCTGAGGACGCGGGATGAGGAGGAAGTTCTCTGCAAAATGATTATTGTGGAGGGCATTATGTCCATTCAGTCCGGCGAGAATCCAAAATCTCTGCGGGAAAAACTCCTGACCTTTGTGGACCAGAAGCGGCGCGGCGACGATGGCAGCGGCGCTAAGGGTGAAAAAAAGAGCAAGAGCAAAAAAGAAAAATGATCCCGAAAGAGACGGGGGAGGTGAACGGCGTATGAAAAAGCGCAAGAGCGGCGGCGGAGCAAACTGGATGGATACCTACGGTGACATGGTGACGCTTCTGCTGTGCTTCTTTGTTTTGCTGTACTCCATGTCGACCATCGACCAGCAGAAGTGGGTCCAGCTGGTGCAGAGCTTCAACCCGGACGCGACCCATGAACCCACAGAGATGAAAGGAAACAATGGCCAGCTGGCAGACCCAACCGGCGGAACGGAGGGCGGAGGCCCCCAGCAGACGCAGGATGAGATCGACACGTCCATCGAGCAATTGTTTCTCGATCTAAAGGCCTATGTTGCCCAGCAGGGAGCAGCGGAAAACATTTCTGTCTCCAAGGGCGACGGATATGTTTTTATCTCCTTTAACGACGCCGTTTTTTTTGATGGCGACAGCTATGTTCTGCGGCCAGACGGCAAGGATGTTCTGGACGACGTGGGGACGATCATTGGGAAAGCCAGCTCTGCCATTGACGAGCTGCGGGTTCTGGGGCACACGGCTCAGGGTGATCCCAACAAACCCAACAATCCCACGGTGGACCGGTTTTTGTCATCTGACCGCGCCACAGTGGTGCTGGTCTATTTACAGGAGCAGAATATTCTGGACCCGGCCCGGATGATCAGCATGGGCTATGGGCAGTTCCGTCCCGTGGCGGACAACAATACCAGTGAGGGTCGGTCGAAAAACCGCCGGGTGGAACTGATTGTCACCGGCCGGAATGTGACCAGCACCCTGGGCGATGGAATTGAGCAGTATTACACGGAGCGGGGAACAGAGTCCCCGGTTTCCACGCAGACCAAAACGGACAGCGCTGTGGTCGGATAACACATGGCGGAGTCTGAATGCCGTACAGCGACGAAAGCAGAAAAAGTGGAAGGGGAGGGGGATGCCGATGTCGGAGGTGTTGTCACAAAGCCAAATCGACGCGCTGCTCAGCGCTGCGCGAAGCGGAGAAAATATTGAACCCCCGGAAGATACGTCGAAGGAGAAAAAATATAGAAAATACGACTTCAGAAGCCCTCGAAAATTTACCAAAGACCGATTAAAAATGCTGGACAGCATTTTTGAAAACTATTCGAGAAACCTGAACTCACGCGTCAACGCCCTGATGCACACCAGCTGCGAGATCAGTGTAGAGTCCGCCGAGGAGCAGCGGTACTACGAGTTTTCCAACGCCTTGATTGAGGGCGATGTCGTAACGCTGGCCTACGTGAAATACGGCGATGTCCGAGAGGATACTCCGGCACTGCTGCATGTCAGCAAATCCTTGATGCTGAGCATGATTGACCGTATGATGGGCGGCGAGGGCGAAGTCGACGATGAGTTGGATCCGGAATATACCTTTACCGACTTGGAATTGAAGATTGTAGAAGGTCTGAGCGAGTATTTTGTGGAGAATCTGGGCGAGAGCTGGCAGAATTATATTCAACTGGATTTTGAATATAGCCGCGTAGAGCCGAATCCCACCATGATCCAGCCGCTCGGCTTGGATGAAATTGTGGTTATTATGGACCTGACGGTAAAATTTCCAAATTGCGACGGACATATGAGCGTCTGCCTTCCCGGAATGGTGCTGACCAATATCTTCAGTGAGATCAGCCGACTGAACACGACCCATAAAAGTCAGGATGAGACAGCGGGAAGAGAGATTTTTGAGTCCTTGAAAAACACGGAGATCGATCTGATTGCGGAAATATGTCAAACGAAACTTAAACTAAGCGACATTTACCATTTAAACGTGGGGGATGTGATTGACCTGAAGCGGCCCAAGAATTCCCCGGTTTATATCAACATTGGCGGAAGACGTTGGTTTGACGGTATGATGGGCGTACACAACAAAAACATGGCGATAAAAATAGGAAAGACCTATTATGAGCCGGAGGGAAGGAACGTCGAACGGGATGGCAGATAACATATTTAACTCCATGGAGCTGGATGCAATCGGGGAAGTCATGAACATCAGCCTCGGCTCCTCCGCGACCGCGGTCTCCAATTTGCTGGATCATCGGGTGGAAATCACGACGCCAAGGGTTTCTGTTAGCGAAGTGAAAGACTTCAACATCAGCGATCTCGAGCCGGCCATAGGTGTGGAGATCCGCTATATATCCGGTCTGGTGGGCAGCAACATCATGCTGCTTAAGCGCAGCGATGTAAAGGTCATCGTGGACATCCTGATGGGGTCCGAGACACCGGACGAAGAGTTCGAGATGAACGAGCTTACCATCAGTGCTGTATGCGAGGTCATGAACCAAATGATGGGTGCGGCCTCCACGGCTCTGTCCGATTTTCTGGGGATCCCGGTCAACATCTCCACGCCGGAATCCTTTGAGCTAAAGAATTTTGAGGAATTTAAAAAAGATCATTTTCCCATACAGGACGGCAAGTGTGTGGTCGTCCGGTTTATGTTGAAAATCGATAATATGCTGCAAAGCGAGTTTATCAACGTTATGTCCGTGGACTTGACGAGAGAACTGCTCTCCGGCTTGGGCCTTGGAGAGGACGAAGATGCCGCACCCCCGGAGTCCACCTCCCCGGAGCAGGTTGCCTCCCCACTGGAAAACGGTCCGAAGCTCAGTCAGGCGGAAATTGAAAAGCTGGTGAACAACACACAGCCCGCGCCTCAGCCGCCCTCACCCCCCGCTTCTTCCGGCGGCACAATGAGCCAGGCGGAGATTGAAAGACTGATGGGCAGCATGCAGTCCNCGCCTCAGCCGCCCTCACCCCCCGCTTCTTCCAGCGGCACAATGAGCCAGGCGGAGATCGAAAGACTGATGGGTACCATGCAGTCCGCGCCTCAGCCGCCCTCACCCCCCGCTTCTTCCAGCGGCACAATGAGCCAGGCGGAGATCGAAAGACTGATGGGTACCATGCAGTCCGCGCCTCAGCCGCCCTCACCCCCCGCTTCTTCCAGCGGCACAATGAGTCAGGCGGAGATCGAAAGACTGATGGGTACCATGCAGTCCGCACCTCAGCCGACCCAAGCTCCCCAGCAGTCTTCCCCGCCGCCTTACCCCATACCCGAGGGGCAGGTTCAATCTGCATCTGGCGGAGCGTATCCGATGCCGCCGTACGGGCAATACGCTCCGGGATATTATCCCCCTCCCGGCTATTATCCCGCGCCGCCCCAGATGGCTCAGCCTGCACCGAAGATGATTCAGTCATCCCCGGCAGAGATGCCGAAATTTTCCAACGGGGAGCCGTTAGACGAACAGCAGGCGGAAAACCTGGATCTGCTGATGTCAGTGCCGCTGGAAGTTTCCGTGGAGATCGGTCGGGCCCGCAGAAAGGTACAGGATGTGCTGGCGTTTACCAAAGGGTCTTTGGTCATGCTGAACAAGTTGGCCGGCGATCAGGTGGACCTGTTCGTAAACGGACAGTGCATTGCCAAGGGCGATGTGGTGGTCGTTGACGATAATTTTGGAATCCGCATCACTGAGGTTTTAAAATCTCCCAATCCCAACGAACTGATTAAAGAATAGACCGGATGACCGGCAGCAAAGAACTGAAATTCCAAAGACAGATCAGAGAAAAGGAAGGTTTAATCATGGCTAAGATTTTAGTGGTTGACGACGCAGCATTTATGCGAAAGGTCATCAAGGACACTCTTTCCAAGAGTGGGTATACCGAGCTGTTTGAGGCAGTGGACGGTGCGGACGCGGTGGAGAAATACGGAGAAATTCACCCTGATCTGGTTATCATGGACATCACGATGCCCAATATGGACGGACTGGAGGCCCTGAAAGCTATCCGCGGAAAGGACGGCAACGCAAATGTGGTCATGTGTTCCGCCATGGGGCAGGAGAGCATGGTCATTGACGCGGTGCGCTCCGGCGCAAAAGATTTCATTGTGAAGCCATTTAAGGCTGACCGCGTGCTGAAGACGGTGAATTCCATCGTCGGGAATCCCTGAACAATGACCTGGGCGGAAATTGGCACCCTTTTCGGAATGCTGACGGCAGTCGTCGTCATTTTGCTCCTGGCATGGCTGTTTACCCGGTATCTGGCCGGACGGACACCGGGAGCAATGCGCTTTTCCCGAAACCGGGACGGAAGGCTCCAGCTGTTGGAGCGGATGCCTCTGGGCCGCGAGCAGTATCTGGCGGTGGTCCGGGTGGGGGAAAAGCATCTTCTTCTGGGTGTCACTGGCAGTCAAATCACGCTTTTGAGGGAGCTGAGCGCCGAGGAGGCGTCGGCATGGACCGAGGAGGAGACCGGCGTTTCGCCGGATGGCGGACCCGGAGTACCCATCCCCTTTCGGGACGCGCTGCGGGAAGTCTGGAAACAGAAAAAGAAGTAGGAGGGAGTATCACGTGACAGACACGCTGGTCAATGTCAACGGCAATAACGTACAGGCCCTTCAAATCCTGTTTCTGACAACAGCCATCACCTTACTTCCCTCACTGCTGGTGATGATGACGTCCTTTACTCGGTACATTGTGACGTTTTCCTTTCTGCGCTCTGCGATGGGGACGCAGCAAACGCCCCCCAATGTGGTATTGATCGGACTGGCGCTGTTTTTGACGTTGTTTACCATGAGCCCTGTGTTTTCCAGCATTAAGACCGACGCCTACGACCCGTATGTCGCGGAGGAAATCAGCCAGCAGGAATTCATCGACCGGGCGGAGGTCCCGCTGAAGGATTTTATGCTCCGCAATACCGAAACATCTTCCCTAAACTTGTTCTGCGATCTGGACAAATCAGTGGAGCGGCCTGCGGACGAGACAGCGGCCAAGGCCCTGCCGATGCACATCATCGTGCCTTCCTTTATGACCAGCGAACTGAAGAGGGCATTTGAGATCGGGTTTTTGCTGTACATCCCCTTTATGCTGATCGACGTGGTGGTGGCCTCCACTTTGATGTCCATGGGCATGATCATGCTGCCCCCGTCCATGATCTCCACTCCCTTCAAGCTGCTTTTGTTTATTGTACTCAACGGATGGGAACTGCTGTTCTCAACGCTGGTGCAGGGCTTCCATTAGAAAGGGGTGGTGAGGGATGGACCTGAATGCGGGTGAAATTCTTCGGCAGGGCATTTTTGTGGTGGTCAAGCTGGCCGGCCCAATTTTGCTTTTGAGCATGATCGTGGGCGTGTTGGTGGCCATTTTTCAGGCGGTCACACAGATCCACGACCAGACCCTGGGCTTTGTATTGAAGCTTCTGGTGACGGTTCTGGTGCTGTTTGTCGGCGGCGGCTGGATGATGAACACGCTGGTGGAGTACAGCAAGTACCTGTTCACCCTGATGCTATAAAGCGGGGTGATTCCATGATTGATTGGGGCAGGCTCACCCTGCTGTTTTACATTCTGATGCGGATGAGCGGCTTTGTGCTGTTCATTCCGCTGCTGGGACGGCGAAACGTCCCCAGTATCTTTCGGGCGGGGCTGGTTTTGACCCTCACGTGGTTTGTGGCGTCCTTCACGGAGGGGACTGCGCCCGTGCCGGTCAATCTGGTGGAGTTCAGCGTGAAACTGCTGTTGGAGTTGGGCGTCGGTTTCGTGGTGGGGATGGCAGTCCAGTTTTTTATTTATCTCATTCCCCAGCAGGCCGGCGAGATCATCGACAATCAGATGGCCATGACCATGTCCCGGGAATACGATCCCGGATCCCAGATCTCCATGTCTGTCTCCGGCACGCTGTTCACCATTTTGATGACGCTGCTGTTCTTTACGGCAAACGGCCAGAACACCCTGCTCCGCATTTTACTTTCCTCCGGGGAGATTGTCCCGTTTGGGGAGGCGGCGCTGGGAAAAGACGCCATGCAGTCGGCGGTGGAGCTATTCATCGAGTGCTTTGTACTGGCGGTGAAGCTGGCGGTGCCGATTCTGGCGGCGGAGCTGCTGGGACAGATCGGAATGGGCGTTTTGATGAAGGTCATTCCACAGATCAATGTGTTTGCCATCAACATCGAGCTGAAAATGATCATCGGGCTGGGTCTGATGCTGCTGTTTATGTCGCCTATCAGCGAGTTTTTGCTGAAGGCTGAAAACGAGATGCTTCTTGCCGTACGGGATACGCTGACGACGTTGGCCCCGTAGCGGGGACGGCTGCTGACAAAAGGGGGGAGCATCTGTGCCGGAGGGCAATAAAACAGAAAAAGCAACCCCCAAAAAGCGGCGGGACCAACGGAAAAAGGGCAATGTCTTCCTCAGCAACGACGCAGTGGCTGTGGTGACGCTGTTGGCCGGCTACATGGCATTGCGCATCACCATGAGCGGCGCGGTGGAGCATCTGAGCACCTTTTTTCGCCTGTGCATGCAGACGGCCCAGAGCCTTTCCGAAGTCTCCTTGACAGGCCGGCTTCCGGAGCTTCTCAAGGAGGGGACATACACCCTTTTTATAGCGTTGGGGCCCACCGTGCTTGTGATTGTGGCGGCAGCCCTGGGGGCCACGTTTCTTCAGACCCGCATGCTGGTATCCGGGGAATCCATCCAGCCTAAATTCAGCCGTATCAACCCCCTGGAGGGCTTTAAAAAGCTGTTTTCCCTGCGCAGCGTGGTGGAGGCCGGCAAGGGCATTATTAAGATCACGATCCTTCTGGTCATCATCTATCACTTTATCAGTGGCTGCATAACGGCTTTTGTCAACTATATGAACACGGACATCTCGGCGGTCTGCGGCGACATCCTCAGCCGTCTGAGCAGTATGATTCTCCAGATCATTATCGCGTTTATTGCCGTGGCCGGCGCCGATTTCTACTATCAGTGGTGGGATTACGAGCGTCAGATGCGCATGACGAAGCAGGAGATCAAGGAGGAGTACAAGCAAACCGAAGGCGACCCCCTGATCAAGAGCAAAATCCGCGAGGCCCAGCGCAAAATATCCCAGTCCCGCATGATGCAACAGGTGCCTCAGGCGGACGTGGTTATCCGAAACCCCACCCATGTGGCGGTGGCTCTGCGGTACAAGCCGGAGCAGGACAGCGCCCCCGTGGTGCTGGCAAAGGGGCTGGACGAGCTGGCGCTGCGCATTGTGAAGGTGGCGGAGGAAAACCAAATCCCAACGGTTGAAAACGTTCCTCTGGCCCGTTCCATCTATGCCTCCGCTGAGCTGAACCGGCAGATTCCGCCGGAGCTGTATGGCGCGGTGGCGGACGTGCTGGTATACATCTATCGCGTGAACAACCGGGACTTGAGCAAGGAATTGAGCAAAAAGGACCAGAGCGGCGAGAAACAGCCGCGGTCGGACAGGCCCGGAAGCAATTAAATTGAGATTCATACAGGAAAGGCGGCGCCGCGATGAGACGGATTTCCAACAACATCATATCGATCTTCGTGGTCGTGGTCGTCCTGTTTTTAATTTTGCCGCTGCCCACGCAGCTGATGGATATTTTGATTATCTTCAATATCTCGCTGTCTATCGTAATCCTGCTGATTACCATGAATATCTCCGACGCGCTGGAATTTTCCATCTTTCCCTCGCTGCTGCTGGTGACTACCCTGTTCCGACTGGGACTGAACGTGTCCTCAACCCGGCTGATTCTCTCCAACGGCGGCTATGCGGGTACGGTTATTAAGGCCTTCGGTCAATTGATTACCCGCGGAAACATCGTAATCGGCATCCTCATCTTCCTGATCATTGTGCTGATGCAGTTCATCGTCATCACAAAGGGCGCCGAGCGCGTTGCCGAGGTGGCCGCCCGTTTCACGCTGGACGCCATGCCCGGCAAACAGATGGCCATTGACGCGGACCTGTCTTCCGGTCTCATCAACGAGCAGGAGGCGAGAGCCCGCCGGGAAAAGGTCCAGCGTCAGGCGGATTTTTACGGCGCTATGGACGGCGCCACGAAGATTGTCAAGGGTGACGCGGTGATGAGCCTCATCATCACCATAATTAACTTTGTGGCGGGCCTGATTATCGGCATGGTGCAGGGGGGCGGAGATTTCAGCAGCGTTGTGCAGGTCTATTCCATCGCCACCGTCGGTGATGGCCTGGTGTCTCAGCTTCCCGCCCTAATGATCTCCACTGCCACCGGCATGATCGTCACCCGCAGCGTGTCCGAGGGAAGTCTCAACGGCGACGTACTTCGGCAGTTCAAAGCCCAGCCCCGGGCCATCATGGTGGCGGGCATCGTGCTGCTGTTTTTGGCTGTCATGCCCCAGACGCCTCATCTGGCGCTGCTTTTGGTGGGCGTGACGCTTCTGCTTCTGGGACGCCGCGGACTTCAGAGGATGGAAAAGGAGAAGGAGGAGCAGGCCATTCAGGAGGCGAAGGCCAGGGAGCCCGCGGAATCCGCCAAGTCTCCAAGCGAGAACGAGTATTACAAGGACATCAACAATATCTATTCCCTGCTGGATGTGGAGCCCATTGAAATGGAGTTTGGATACAGCCTGATTCCTCTGGTGGACGAGGCGCGGGGTGGACGACTTATCAGCCGCATTGTCATTTTCCGCCGCCAGTATGCGCAGGACATGGGCTTTGTGGTTCCGTCGGTACGGCTGCATGACTCCGCCACCCTGGGGACGAACCAGTACGTGATCAAGATCAAGGGCGAGGAGATCGCCAGAGGCGAAATCCTTGTGGACTATTATCTTGCTCTGGAGCCGACGGCTCCCGGCGGCGAAATCGACGGCATCGAGACCATCGAGCCGGCTTACGGCATTCCCTCGCGGTGGATTCTGCCGGAAAGTCGGGAGATGGCGGAAATTTACGGATACACCGTCATTGACCCCCTCTCTGTTATGCTGACCCACCTCTCCGAGACCATTAAGAAGCACGTATATGAGCTTTTGGACCGAGAGGAGACCATCCGGCTGGTGGAGAATCTGAAAAAGGCGGCGCCCCAGTTGGTGGAAGAGACAATTCCCAATTCCATCTCCTACGGTATGCTGGAGAAGATTCTGCGGAATCTCCTCAAAGAAGGCGTTCCCATCAAGAATCTGGGAACCATCGTGGAGACCACGGCGGACGCCATGAACAACACCCGGGACACGGACCTTATCACCGAGGCGGTCCGCGGCTCTCTGACCCGGACCATCACCCGCCGCTTCTGCGAACACGGACAGCTTCGGGTGGTAACGCTGGACGCGGAGGTGGAAAAACAGATCGTAGGGTCCCTCACCAAGAATGAGCAGGGTGTCTATCTCGCCATGGGCGCGGATATGATGCAGCTGATCGTTTCTCAGCTGGGGGAGTGTATTAAGAAGTTCGCCGAACTGAGCCAGACGCCCATTATCCTCACAAGCCCCGTTATCCGCGTGTATTTGAGCCGGATGTTGTCCCAGTTTTATCCAAATTTGTATGTACTGTCCTTCAATGAGATTACTACGGATATTCAGATTCAGGCGCTTGGCAATATCACGATGCAGCATAAGAAGGAAACGGTGGAAAAGGCCTGAACAGGGCTTCTCAATTGCGGAGCGTCTGTGCTTCCAGAAAGCTTGCCGAAAGGATAGGTTAGGAAAATGAGCGATACGGCTTTGGCTAAAAATTTAACAGCAGAAGCCGCCGCGCCCGTCGTCCTGAAAGAGCGGGAGATCAAGGCGCTGCCTACCGACGAGCTGCTGAGTCTCTATAAGCGCACGGGGATTCAGGAGTATAAGTGGCCGCTGGTTTTGCGGTATGAGGGGCTCATCAAAAGCATTGCGCTGCAGATTTGCGGAGTGTACAGCGGCTTTGCTCAGGTGGACGACATCGTAAACGAGGGGATCATCACCCTGATGAATTCCGTGGACAAATTTGACCCTGAAAAGGGTACGAAGTTCGAGACCTATGTATCCAAGCGCATCCGGGGTATGATTATAGACCTGGCCCGGCAGCAGGATTGGCTGCCCCGTAGCGTGCGCAAGCGCGCTCGGGAGATTGATCAGGCGGTGAGTAACCTCAGCAATCGCCTGAACCGGTTCCCCACCGACCGGGAAATCGCCGAATACATGGGGCTGAGTATGGACAAGTACCACGAGGATGCGGCGGCAACGGCTCTTTGCAACATCGTCTCGCTGGAGGCCATCTTTGAGCGCCGGGGAGAGGGCGACACAGGAGTTTCCCTCGCGGCGGAAGAAGCGGATTTGCCTGAGGCAAGTGTCCAGCAAAAGGAGATGCGGGAGCAGCTGGGCGCCGGTATCCGGACGCTGCGGGAAAATGAGCAGCTGGTGCTGTCCCTCTATTACGAGCGTGGGTTGAACATGCGGAATATTGCGCAGGTCATGAAGATCAGCGAGCCGCGCGTGTCTCAGATTCACAGCAGGGCAATTCAAAAATTACGCGCTTATCTGGACCCCTATATGGGTGGAAAGCCGGAGCGCAACAAGAAACGGGAGTGATGGAATGTTCAAGGGGTTCTATAATCTGACCTCCGCGATGCTGTCCCAGGGCAAGCGGCTGGATGTGATCTCCAACAATATGGCGAACGTGGCCACCGCGGGCTATAAGTCGGATACCTACGTCGACAGCACCTTTCGGGAATACATGGTCAGCCGCGTCGGGAACAAGGATAAGAGCAATCCTGCCGAAATCGGCCCCGCCAGCTACATTCTGGCCCCCGGTCGGCTCTATACGGACTATACGCAGGGGGTACTGGAGGATACGGGGATGCCGCTGGACTTCGCCATTCAGGGCAACGGCTTCTTTGCCGTCCAGACCGGAGACGGGGTGGCCTATACCCGGGCGGGCAGCTTTGCCCTGGACGACGAAGGGTATCTGTGCCTGCCGGACGGCAGCCGGGTCTTGGACGCCAACGGAAAGGAGCTCCCCCTGAACACAGACAAGATCAAAGCGGATGCTTCCGGCGCGATCTACACGGAGAACGGTCAGTTTCTGGGACAGCTCGGCGTCTATTCCTTTAATGACAACACCCAGCTTCAGCGCAACGCCCAGGGCTACTTTACCGGAGGCGGAGCGCAGGCGGCCACGGGCGTCACGGTCCGCTGGAAGGCTCAGGAGCAGGCCAACATTGATCTCATCCAGCAGATGACCGGCATGATCACCGCTCAGCGGGCGTTTCAGAGCGCCGCGGAAGTGAGTAAAATGTACGACCAGCTGATGACCAAGGCAGCCACTAACCTGGGTAACGTTTAAGAGAGGCGGTGAGCGGATTTGAACAGTTCCTTCTTTACCGCCGCGGTGGGCGCGGCGCAGCAGCAGCTCCGTCTGAACGTGCAGGCGAACAACATTGCCAACGTAAATACTTACGGCTTTAAGGCCCAAAAGCCCACCTTTGCATCGCTGATGTACGGCAACGTGAACGGCATCAACAATCAGAAGCTTCCCCGTGGATCCGGCGCGAAGATGGCCATGGACGGAACGGATTTCAGCGGCGGCGCCATTGACAATACCGGCCGCACCCAGGACTACGCCATCAACGGCGAGGGATTTTTCGGACTCTATGACCCTACCAGCGGCGAGGTGTCTTACACCCGGGACGGGTCCTTCACTCTTTCGGAGTTTCACCGCCAGAAGCGCACGGAAGACGGCAGCGAAGCGGAGTTGGACGAAAACGGTCAGCCGGTGATGGAAACGGTATATATGCTCTCCGACGGATTGGGTCGGTTTGTCCTGAACGACCGGGGTGCGGTGACGGAGGTCACGGACCCGGAGGCGAAGCAGCCGGTAGGGGTGTTTGATTTTACCAATACCGACGGAATGACCCGCACAAGTGAAAATCGCTATATTCCCACGGGCAAAAACGGACAGGTCCGCTTCGGCACCGGAACGGTTCAGCAGGGTGCGCTTGAGGTTTCCAATACGGATTTGGCGGAACAAATTACAAAAGTGATTGAAGCGCAGCGCTCTTTCAGTTATAATTTGAGAATGGTAACCACGTCGGACGAGCTTGAGAGCACAGTCAATAATCTGAGATCCTAAATTGCGCGCTTGGCGAGGAAAGAGAAATCGTATGGATATTAAGAATTACGAAGACCTGAGCGGGTTGGAGATCGACACACTCAAGGAAATTGGCAGCATAGGCACAGGGAACGCCGCCACAGCGCTGTCTCAGCTGATTGGCAAGGAAGTGCGGATCACGCTGCCGGAAGTGCGCATCATGGGGTATAACGAGGCCATTGAGTGGATCGGCGGGCCCGAGGCCATCACGGCGGGCGTTTTGAGCCAGTTGGGTGGCGAAATCAACGGGATCATGCTCTCCGTGCAGCAGATGGACTTTATCAATCTGGTGCTCTCCAACGTGCTGGGCCGGTCGGTGACAGATTTTATACAGCTGCAGGAGATGCAGATTTCCACCCTGGTGGAGGTGGGCAACATCATGATCTCCACATTTATAAACGCGCTCAGCGGCCTGGCCGATATTTCCATCAAGCTGACGGTGCCGGCCTTTGCGGTGGACATGCAGGGTGCCATCTTAACGGTGCCTATGGCGGCTTACGGCGGCCAGTCGGACTATATCATGACCATTGGCGGCAACTTCATATGCGACAACAGGCAGGTTCCCTGCCGGCTGCTGCTGTCGCCGGATATTCGGTCTCTCAATTTCCTTCTGCGAAAGTTGGGCGTAATGGATGAATGACAAGCTGATTGTCGGAATCGCAGATATGAAAATGGCCGGAGACGGCGAGAAGCTGATTACCTATGCGCTGGGTTCCTGTATCGGAATCTGTCTGTATGAGCCGCAGCGGAAGCTGGCTGCACTGATTCATATCATGCTTCCGCTGAACATGGAAACCGGACGGAAGAATGCCTACAAATATGCTGATACCGGTATTCGCACCACTTTGCGGGAGATGGAAATGAAGGGAGCCTGCCGCGCCGCCATCAACGCAAAGATCGCCGGCGGAGCCCGAATGTTCGAGGTTTCCGGAGGCAGTCTTGGCAATATCGGCCAGCGCAACAGTGAAAGCGTGCATCAGATTCTGCGGATGGAAAAGATTCGACTGCTCTGGGAGGATGTGGGCGGCACCATAGCCCGCACAATGGAGTTTGACAGTGCCACGGGAAATGGTACCATCCGTTCCTATGGACATCCGGAGGTTAAATTTTGATTTGGTAGTTTATAGAGGGGCAGCCCTCTAAATTAAATAAACAGTGTGTGCTGCGCCGGAAATCGACACGCCCGCGGGACGGGAAAACTTCCGGCCTCAGGGCGAGCACCGCGAAAGGAATGAGTGTTACGGGACAGAATAACAGTAATATCCTGTTGGAGTCGGGAACCAATGAGATCGAGATCATGGAGTTTACGATCAATGAGAACCTGTTTGGCATCAATGTGGCCAAGGTCCGGGAGATCATGCTGTCCGCGCCGGTGAAGGCCATGCCGCACGTTCATCCGTCGGTGGAGGGCATCTTCAAGCCCAGAGACCGGGTGCTCACGGTGATTAACCTGCCGAAATATCTGACCGGCTTGGATGTGGAGCAGCAGCCCAAGGATCTGTTTATCGTTACAAATTTCAACAAGATGTACATCGCCTTCCGGGTCCACAGCGTGGTGGGAATCTGCCGTATCTCCTGGCGAGACATTCAAAAGCCGGACAATGCAATTTCTGGAGGAGCCGACGGTGTGGCCACCGGTATCGCCCAGTGTGGAGACGACCTGGTGACGATTCTGGACTTTGAGAAGATCGTGGCGGAAATCGCCCCGGAAACCTCCATCCAGATCAGTGAGATTGACCAGCTGGGTCCCCGAAAGCGCAGCAGTCAGCCTGTTTATATTGCGGAGGACTCCCTTCTTCTGAGCCAGATGATTAAGGATTCTTTGGGTAAGGCGGGTTACACGAACCTGCACATGTATCCCAATGGCCAGGAGCTGTGGGACACGCTGGCGCAGATGAAGGCTCAGGGGACTGCGCCAGGGGAAGTGGCGCTGGTCATCACCGACATCGAAATGCCCCAAATGGACGGGCATCGCCTGACGAAGCTCATCAAGGACGATCTGGTCCTCCGCAAGATTCCAGTGATTCTGTTTTCCTCTCTGATCTCCGAGGAAATGAGGATCAAGGGGAAGCAGGTTGGCGCCGACGAACAGCTCTCCAAGCCGGAGATCGCACATCTGGTGTCAGTCATGGATCAGCTTTTAAAAGATACGGCCCAAAAAGCATGAAAGCGAATGAATGTGCATGAAAAAGGATCGAAACAAAAATAAATATATTGTCCGCCAGCCGATCCGAAATGCGCAGAAACAGACAATCGGATATGAGATCTTATATTACGGAGAGAATCAGGCTTTCGGAGGACTGCTGAACGACAGGGAGTTTGCCGCCGCAGATACCGTATACAATTTTCTGATCCAGAATACGGACAAGATTTTAAAGGGTTCCTTTTACTTTATGACCTTCACGGCGACGCTGCTTTTGAAAAAGACGCCGGACCTGTTTGACCGGTCGGAGCTGGTCATTCAGATCGACGACAGCGTCATGATTCACCCCGCGGCTCTGGCCGCGGTGCAGGAATACGCGTCCAAAGGGTACCGCATCGCGGTAAATGAGTTTCAGTTTCTGCCCCGGTATCTGGGCCTTCTGGATACCATTGACTATCTGAAGCTGAATTTTGCCGCGATGAGCGAGAAAAAGCTCGGAAATGTGATCGAGATCGCCCACAGCCTGAAAAAGCTGTGCATCGCCGTCAACATCGACACAGAGGAGCTTTATGCCAAAGCGGAAGAGCTGGGCGTGGACGCTATGGAGGGCACCTATGTCGCCGAGAAGCTGGCAACCAAAACCCACAGCAGCGGCTATATGCAGAGCAATTTCTTCCGCCTGATTATCGCCATGAGCCGAGAGGAGCCGGAGATCAGTGAGGTGGAGGAGATGATCTCCGTGGACGCCACGCTCAGCTATGCGCTGCTGCGCCTGGCAAATTCCTGCTACTTTGCCCGCCGCCACCGGGCCACCACTGTGCGTCAGGCTATTATGACCGTGGGACTGAACCAGCTGCGCCAGTGGGTGTATCTCCTCAGTGCCAACAATGCGGAAAATGAGATGGACAAGGATTCTGAGGAGTTCTTGAAGCTGTCCCTCCTGCGGGGTACCTTCTGCAGCAAGCTGATGAAGTATGCCACCGGCATGCCCATCTCCAGTTCCGACGCGTACCTTATGGGTATGTTTTCCACCCTGAATTATCTGATCGATGCGCCGATGGAGGAGATTCTTGCGCAGATCCCGGTTCCAGAGGAGGTCAAGGCCGCATTGCTGCGCCGCGAAGGCAAGGCAGGCCAACTGTTTGAATTGGCCCTGTGCTACGAGCAGGCAAACTGGAACGGTGTTGCCACCGCCACAGAGGCACTGGGAATTCCGGCGAATTTGTTGACCGGCACTTATTTCGCCTGTGTGGACGATGTAAACGGCATCTGGGCACAGGTGACCAACCCGCGGCCAGACAACACCTGAACGGTTCAATTTGAGCATCTAAAAAAAGCCCCGGCGCAAAATGAGCAGGTCCAGTAAAAGCAGACCGTGACAAAACGCCCCCTGATGTAGGAAAATAACTACATCAGGGGGTGTTGCCATATGGTGAGTAACTATCAGCACACACAAATGTTGCTGGGGCAGATTAAAGAAAAGCTTGCAAGTGGTATGACACAAAAAGAAGTTGAACGAAGCTTGGGACTTACGTTTGGCTCTGCGCAAAGAGAAAAAGAAGGTCGATGCAGAGTTACAGATCCACAGCGACCAAGGTGCTCAGTACGCCTCACAAGCATATTTTGAGCTAGTTCAAGAATATGGCATTACGCCGTCTATGTCAAGACGAGAAAACTGTTACGACAACGCTATGGCTGAAAATTTCTTTTCTATCCTTAAAACGGAATGCATTTACCGGCACAAGCCCAAAATCATGAAAGAGGCAAAGGCGTTGATTGACAATTACATCTATTTCTATAACCACGAGCGTATCCAGCTAAAGATTGGAGTGGCGCCGCTCTCGCTGCGCTACTCCGCTTAAAACTGTTTGTCTGCACAAACTGGGGCAGTTCAGATGGCGCCGGAGCCTTTTAGATGCTCTCACACTGCGGCGGCTCCATAATCGGACTGGGTCTCAGCACCTAAAATTCGTCCATATCCGCAGAGCCTTGCTGCTTTACGCCAGTCCGACAACCGGAAGAAAACCTCTCTTGGAAAAAATCAATGCCGCGGGTTTTCTATGACAACCCGACATGCCGAAATGATTTGCGAAATCACCGCCGCGTTGTAGTGGTTTTCGTATGCGGAATAAAGTAGCTTCTGACTTTTCCGGACCACAATGTACTTTGGCTCCAAATGACTCAGCGCCAATGCCTTTACATCGGCCAGACATCGGCTGCAGGGGCACACGCCTAAAAGCTGGATATACTTAGGTGCCTTTTCATCCACAAGCGCCTGCATGATGTTGATGTATTCAATTCCATCGCTCTCTTTTGCCTGCGTGGGGTTGCTGCTCTGCCGAACCGGAAGTGAGGACTGAGCCTTGACAGAAGGAAGCGGTTGCTGGGCCGCAGCGGGCGGAGCGGAGGGAGATGCCGGCGCCGCAGGCGCAGTGTGGCTGATTTGTACGGTCTCCGGCTGGAAGACGGAAAACGAATCATCCTCCCCTCGGGCCAATTCTTCGCTCAGAGCCTCCCGTATTTGGTCAGAGAGCTCTTCATGAGCGTGCTCCACCTCCACCATGGTAGAAGGAACTGCGGTGGGCGGAGAGACCGGCGGGGCCGCGGCCGGTACCGGAGCAGCGGCGGGAACGTCCCCGGCCTCCTGTCCGGCCGTAATCACATTCAATACGTGAGCGGTTTTGTTTGTAATTTTCCTGTTGGCGGGCATGATGGGTTCCTCCTGTTTACAAACTGCCTCACCGACTGTCTTTCTGCTCCCGCAGCAAAGAGGTAATTTCAGAGGTGAGATGCTGGAAATCTTCGGCGGGTTTGGAGTTGGGCGCGTAACTCAGGATGCTCTCTCCGTGAGCCGGCGCCTCCGCAACAGCAATGCTGGAGCGAATCACGGTTTTGAATACGTTGGTGTTCAACTGCGTGGCAATCTGGTCGGCCATCTCACTGACCTCGCGGTTCAGCGTCAGGCGGGCGTTGTATTTGTTCAGCAGGATACCCAGCACATTCAGCTTTGGATTATAGCACTCCTGGACGGTATTGATCGTATCCTTGATCTGGGCCACGCCCAAAAGACTCAGAATTTCCGGCACCATGGGAATGACAAGGTTGTCGGAAGCCACATATGCGTTGACAGTCAGAACATTCAAAGCGGGCGGTGTATCGATGATGATGTAATCGTACCGGTCCGACACACGGACCAGTTCGCCGCGTAGCATAAGTTCGCGGCCTGTGCGGTTGAATTCCAACTCTGCCGCAGACAGCAAGATGTTGGCAGGGAGAAGGTCGATCCCGTGGGAGGAAGTAATGGCCTCGTCGATGGTGACGCGGCCCTTAAACAGATCGTAAACCGTAGCACAGTTCTCAGTGTCCAAGCCGAGACTGAAGCTCAAGCTGCCCTGCGGATCGAGATCCACACCAAGGACCCGCTGCCCCCGCTCGTAAAGTGAACACAGCAGCGCAGCGGCGGTAGTGGTTTTACCGACGCCGCCCTTCTGATTCGTGATTGTGATAATCGTAGCCAAAAAGAACTCCCCCATTGAATAAAAAACTTTGCCGAAACTCTTAACTTTAATATACTATATGTCGATAAAAAAGTATAGAGTTAGAAGTAAATTTTCTTTTTATACTGCCTTCAAATGGATTTCCCCACATACGAAAGTGAAAGGAGCGATCGTTATGTCATCCGTCAGCGGGGTTACCAGCAGTAATTCCAGCAGCTTATATGGAACCCGGAACGTCCTGTCCGGTCTTGCCACAGGAATGGACACGGAGAGCATGATCAAAAATGCCGTCAGCGGCTATCAGACCAAAATCTCATCCTTACAGCAAAAACAGACCAGTCTGGCATGGCAGCAGGATGCAATCCGCAATGTCTCCACCCCCATAATCAAGTTCGCACAGAAGTATACGTCCTATACTTCATCCACGAATCTGCTCAGCGCCAGCTTTTTCAATAAGGCGGTGACTACCACTTCCAACGGCACCAACGCCTCTCGGATTTCTGCCACCGGCAAAACCACCAGCGATGTGCAGATTCTGGGCGTTAAGCAGCTGGCAGCGGAGGCCACTTACAGCATCTCTGCGGCCACGCTGGGACTTGGCGGCGGTACCGGAGCGGCCACCATTGCAGGAAGTGATGCTTTGGACCTCAGCGCGGCAATGAACCTGAGCAACGTCAGCGGCACCATGACCCTGACTTACGGTTCCAGCCGGACCATTGACCTGAGCTTCGACGATCTGGAAACCTATGACACGGCGGAGGACTTTGCTGCCGCCATCAACAGCAAGCTGGCCAGCACTACGGTGATCAATTCCAGCGGCGAAAGCGTGGCTGCCAGCACGATGGTGAAGGCTACGCTGGACAACGGAACGGTGACATTTACCGACAATCAGAACGCCGGCAATACCGTGACCATTACTGATGCCACCGGAAAGTTGAAAGATACCCTTGGAATAGACCCGTCCGCAAAAGCATCCTCCTTCACCATGCCTGACGCAGCCAGCCTGGTAGATACCACCGGTACTGTGGGCGGTTATCTGTCCGGGAAGACGTTTTCCATGACGGTGGACGGAAAGACCAAGACCATCACCATGCCCGCCTATGACAGCACGGCTACGGATCCGACCGGGGATTTTATTACCGGTCTGAATACCGCCGTACAGAACGCCTTTGGAAGCAGTGTCTCGGTTGAGCTGGACAGCGAATCCAAGCTGACGATTACTGGCCAGAAGGGTTCTACCATCGCCATTTCCGCTACTGACGCCGTGGGAAAGGCTCTGGGCCTTGGCGGCAGTACAGCCACCAGCTATCTCAACACCAGCAAGACGCTGGGCAGTCTGCTGGAGCTGACGGCTGCCACGGACTCCACGGCGGAGACCTTGGGCGGTATTGAGGGTGCTGCCCTGAAATCCACCACCATCACGCTCAACCAGAGCACCGGCAAATATTATGATGCGGATGGCAATTTGACCGATGCGGCCGGCAACCGCCTGGGCAGCGACGGCAAGCAGCTTTACGGCTATGAGTTCGAGATCAATGGAAAGACGCTGACCTTTACCCGGGATACTGCCATGGAGTCGGTGATGACCGCCATCAACTCCGACAGTGATATCGGCCTGGCCGCCAACTTTTCCAAGACTACCAACATGCTCCAGCTCAGTACTCAGGAGACCGGTGCCTCCAACCAGATTGAGATCCACGACACCATTACCGGTTCGGATGGCTCCGTGAAGACCAATTTGGCGGCCCTGCTGTTCGGCGCGGTGAACGATACGGACGGAACTGCCGCCGGTATAGTCACCTCGGGGGCATATACCGAGGGTACCGACGCCATTCTCAGTATGAGCGTCAACGGCGTTAAGATGAATGATATTACCCGCATGGATAACAACTTCAGCGTGGACGGACTGTCCGTCACTCTCAAAGGGACGTTCGGATATTCCGAAGATGTGAAAGACGGTGATGGGAACGTTATCACGGCCGGTATGCTGCAAGATGGGACCGAAGCCGTGACGTTTACCACCGCTGCCGACGCGGATACCATCGTGGACGCGATCACCAGCATGGTCAGCGACCTCAACGACATCCTTAAATCGGTACACGATGCGTACTCCACCGTGCCCAATTACAAGAGCGATAAAAGTCGCTATGAGCCCTTGACCGACGACGATAAGGCGGACATGTCGGACTCCGAAATCGAGGCGTATGAAGAGAAGGCAAAGCAGGGGATTCTGTTCGGCGACAGCGATCTTTCCAGCCTTTACAGCAAGCTGATTTCCGCCATTTCCCCTGGCGGCTCGTCTTCCGGCGCCCTTTCAAAGATAGGAATCAGCACCACCTATTCCGATGGTGTCACCTCCGTTAAGGTGGATGAGGACGCCTTGAGGGATGCGCTGAGCAACGATCCGGACAGCGTGCGCGATGCGTTTACCTCCACCACCGGAAGCGGCGGCCTGATGGTGAATGTCAGCAAAGTGGTGTCGTCTTACGCCTCCACCACCGGCTCCACTAAGGGCATTCTGGTGCAGAAGGCCGGTTCCATCTATTCGCCCCTGTCGCTGTTGAGCAATTCGCTGCAGGATCAGATCGACGATTATGACGATCAGATTACCAAATGGCAGGATAAGCTCTCCGACAAGGTCGATTATTACACGGAGATGTATACGCGGCTGGAAACGCTGACCAGTACCATGAACTCCCAGAGTTCTATGATCTCCGGCATGCTGGGCAGCTGAGGCGGCGAAATGCAGCGAGAGAGACGCGAATGAGAAAAATGGAGGAACAAGCATGGAAGCACAGGGGTACCAGCAGTATAAGCAACAGTCCGTCAACACCATGACGCAGGGCGAGCTGCTGATCATTCTCTACGATGAATTGGTCAAGCGGGCCGCCCGGGCGGACATTGCTCTGGACCAGAAGGACTATCCGCTTTTTGAGGCGTTGGTGGACCGGTGCCTTGATATTCTGCATTATCTGGACGATACGCTGGACCGCCAGTATCCAATCAGTGCGGAGCTGCACCGGCTGTATGATTTTTTCTGTTACGATTTTAACCGCGTAAAGGCTGGGCGAAATCAAAAGGAGCTGGCAAAACTCCGCCCCATGGTGACGGACCTGCGGGACAGCTTTCGTGCGGCGGAAAAGGACACGTCTGAGCGATGAGCAAGATATGGGAGGAGACCTTGGCCGGGTTGCTTGCGCTGGAGCGCAGGATTTTCCGCAAGCTCAACGAGACCATGGAAATCACGCGGGAACTGGCGGAGGCTGTGGACCGGAAAGATCAGGTGTCCGTAAAGATGCTGCTTTCCAGCAGGCAGGCCCCGCTGCTAGAGCTGCAGGAGCTGAATGCCGCGGCGGAATTGAAGCGCTGTGATCTCAGCGGCGAGGACGAGGCGGCGTTTGACCGCCTCATCACAGAGCACGGCGCGCCAGAAACTCCAGCGGAGAAGTATGTGGCAGAGCAGATGGCGTTGAATCGCCGACTTCTTAAGCAGTTGGCGGAATTGGACCGGCGGGTCAATGAGAAGCTCTGTCAGGAGAAATCGGTTTATCGGAATCGCTGAGGCGGATTCTGTTAAAAGAGAAGCGGCAGAGGGAATCGCCCGTCTCAGGGCGGTCCTCTGCCGCTTTATGTTTGGTCTGCTTGCCCATCACGGCTCCGCCGGAGAGAGAAGCCACAATGGGGCACCGTTGTTTCGGCTTTTGGACAGCTCGTCCAGAATGATCTGCGGGTCCCACAAAGTGAGGCTTCGGTCCCGGCTGTTGGGGTCGGCCACCAGAATACTGCCGTCCAGAGTGACTCCCCGCAGAAGGATGAAGTGTCCGCCATTGGTGAAGTGCCCCTTTGACATCAGGGCCACAGCCACTTTCCCGGTCGCCAGTTCCAGCCGCAGGCGTTCGGCGTCGCAGTTGGGAAGAGACTCCGCATTCAATCCATAATCTGCGGCCGCGCCGCCCACGATAGAGAGATAGGACCCGCCGTGCCGTGCCCAGTATCCGTTTTCCACGGCCCACTGTGCCATTTCCTCTGGGTTTACCGTCTGGTCTGTCAGGCTGGAGACTGCCATTGCCAGGGTCGTGGGTCCGCAGCCGTATTGCCCCAGATGGTCTTTCCCATAGGGCTGGTCGCACCAGGCGGCGTCCGCCTGATTATAGTAGACGATCTCGCGGTTCCCGCCGGTGAGAATCTCCCCGGACTCCCGCTGCTCCAGTGCGGTAATGGTGGGGTCCGCCGGGGCGGCGTGCTCTGTGTCCGGCTCGGCAGCGGCTTGGTCTTCCAGAGGCTCCGCCTCATTCTTCTGAAGTGCCCCGGCGGTGCGGGAGACGGCGGACGCCGCCTTGTCCCATGCATAAGAGACGCCGCCCGACACCGCGGACCATGTGGAGGCGGCGGCCTGGCGCACAGGGGTGACAATCGTCTTGTACAGCGTCGGGTCGGCGATCCGGCACGCGGCCAGTTCCACTCCGCCGATGCAGAGAACGGCCAGCAGGGAGATGGCAGTGATTTTTTTAAAGTGGGAGCTGCGTCGCATAAACTGCCGCCTCCTTTTTGCAATTCCAGAAAATTTAGGGCTTTTCAGATTGCAAATTATGTATTATGATAGAGTACGGAAAAAAGCGAAAATGCAGTTATTCCGCCGCAGTTGTCACGTTCCTGAAAGCCTCTCACCGCTTCCGGGGAAGGGGTTCTGAAAAGCCGCAACATAGGATGATACTGAGATTATAGCAGATACTGAAAAAAATGTATAGTTTTTAACTGTCGCGGGACGCGGCAGAGATGGAGAACAAGCCTGATGCCGACGATCGAATTAAAACAAGCAACAAAGCGCTATCGGATCGAACACGGACGGCTTGAAGCTGTCAGAGGCATCGACCTCACGATCCGTCAGGGAGAGTTCGTGTTCACGGTGGGCAGCAGCGGCGCGGGGAAGAGTACGCTGCTCCAGCTGATTGCCGGACAGATCCGTGCGGATGAGGGCCTGGTGCTTCTGGACGGTGTGAATGTGGCGCCGCTGCCGCTGTTCCCTTCTGCAAGGATCCGCCGGAACTTCGGATATGTCGCTCAGGAGTCGCATCTGATGCGGCGGCGTACGGTCTATGAAAATCTCATCATGGTGGCCCGGGTCAGCGGACTGACGCGGGAGAAGAAGCTGATGGAGCGGACGCAAAAGGCCCTGAGCATTGTGGGCCTGGGCGGCGTGGGTGAGAAGTACCCCGGAGAGCTTTCCATCGGACAGGCCCGGCGGGTGGAGCTTGCCAGGGCGCTGATCAACAGCCCGCCGATTCTGGTTCTGGATGAGCTGACCGGCAATTTGGATGAGGACAACATCTGGGACATGATGCATGTGCTGACGGAACTGAACCGGCAGGGGACCACGGTGATTATGGCTACTCATGCCAGCATGTTTGTCAACATTATGCACCGCAGGGTGGTGACGCTGGTGGATGGCCGGGTTGCTGGCGACGTGGCTGGCGGACGGTACGGAGAAATCAAAGAACGAAAATCAAAATTTACTCTGGATCACTGAAAAGCGTATAAGATGCTGACGAAGACCGACGACGCGGTGGCGATGATAGGTGAAAAATACAAAAAAATATCGGACGTTGCGTCGATAAAAAACGGCGCGGCCCGTAACAGGGGGGTGATCCACCGTGGAAGAAGTACGCGGAGAACAGGGACAGGATATGATTTTTGCGCTGGACATCGGTACCAGGAGCATCATTGGCATGGTGGGCCGGGCAGAAAACGAGCGGATGCACATTTTGGCCGTGGAGAAGCAGGAACACAGCAAGCGCGCCATGATCGACGGTCAGATTGAGGACATTGCTCAGGTGGGCAAGGTTGCTGCGGAGGTGACCGCCCGGTTGGAAAAGCGGCTGAACTGCAAGCTGACGCGGGTATGCATCGCCGCCGCAGGGCGCGCGCTGCACACGGAGTCCGGACACTTTGAGCTAGAGCTGCCGGAGGTCCGGCGGGTCAGCAACGATCTGATCGGTCAACTGGAGGCGGGGGCCGTGTCCAACGCCGAAGCCGCCCTGAACAAGAGCGGCGAACGGCTGGGCCGGTTCTATCTGGTGGGATACACCGTCTCGCGCTATCTGCTGGATAACTACCCCCTTTCCACGCTCCGCGGCCACAACGGGCAGAAGCTGGAGACGGATGTGGTGGCTACCTTCTTGCCCGCCGAGGTGGTGGACAGCCTGTACTCCGCCATGCAGGCGGCGGAGCTGGAGGTGGTCAGTCTGACGCTGGAGCCCATCGCCGCCATCAACGCCGCTATCCCGGCGGAATTGCGGCTTTTGAACCTGGTCATGGCGGACATCGGCGCGGGGACCTCCGATATTGCTGCCTGCCGAGACGGAAGCGTTGTGGGCTATACCATGGCTACCGTGGCCGGAGACGAGATCACGGAGGCGATCATGCGGGCCTATCTGGTGGACTTTTCCACGGCGGAGCGCCTGAAGGCGAAGGCAGCCAGTCAGGAGACGCTTCATTTCACGGATATTCTGGGACTGGATCAGGAGATTCCTGCCGCCGAACTGAAGACGGCGATCCAGCCCGCGATGAAGCAGCTGGCGGATGAGCTTGCCCGCCGCATTCGGGAGATCAACGGCGGTGCGCCGTCGGCGGTGTTTCTGGCGGGGGGCGGCAGCAAGCTGGAGGGGCTTATGGACGCGGTGGCCGCTTCCTTGGAGATGGATCCCCGACGGGTAACGATTGCCGGAGCAAACTTCAAAGCCAGCGCTTTTTCCGACGAGGAGGAGCTGAACGACCCGGAGTATGCGACGCCGCTGGGTATCGCCATCTCTGCAGGCCTTGATCTGATTTCAGACAGTTACCGGGTCCGGCTGAACGGCCAGCCTGCAAAGCTCTTCCGCAGCGGTGTTCTTACCGCGCTGGACGTTTTGCAGATGAACGGCTATAACTATGCCGCCCTGATTGGCAGGACCGGCACTTCTCTGGCGGTTACGATTGACGGCCGGCGGACTCTGTACCGCGGGGAACCCGCCGTGCCGTCCTCTTTGCGTATCAACGGACAAGAGCTTCCGCCTTCCACGGTGATTCAGGCGGCGGATTCCATTGAATTCACGCCTGCCTGTTCCGGGAAGCCGGGACGGCGGACTCTTGTGGAGGCTCTGGGCAGTGAGGAGGCCGCGACGTCCTGCCTGGTGAACGGAATGCCCGCTGCCCCGGATTACGAACTTCACTCAGGCGATTCCATTGAAACGAATGTCATGATTCCTGTGAAGGTGTCCGCCCCGTCTGCACTGCCTGGGAAAGATGATGGGGAAGGCCCGCAGCCGGTTCGGAGTATGCCTGAACCCAAGACTCCGGAAGAGAAGGAGAACATTCCACCCCGCCAGTTTTTTTTGAACGGAAATGCGCTGGAGCTGCCGGCTAAGCCGGAGGGCGCACCCTACTACCTGATGGACCTGCTGGATCACTCCGGGCTGGATTTCGAGCATCTGGACCGGTCGGTGGTACTGAAGGTCAACGGGGAGAACAGTGCGTTCATGCGTGTGCTGAAGGATGGAGACAGCGTCAGTATCCAGACGGAGGAGACCCGTATCTGAGAAAAGCGGCGGAACGGAGAGAGCGGTCTATGCAGAGATATATTGCCCGACAGGCTATTTTTGACCGAAACCTGCATGTAACGGGGTACGAGCTGCTCTACCGTGCGGGTGAGGATAGCAGCAAAGCTGTATTTTCGGATGGCGACCGCGCCACCCGCATTCTGCTGTCTGACGCGCTGATGGTGTTTGGCCTGAACAATCTCACCGACGGGCGGGTCGCATACGTCAATTTTACGGAAAAGCTGGTACTGAGCGATTTTGTGCTGTTGACAGACCCTCGGAAGATCACAGTGGAACTATTGGAGAGTATCCATGTGACGGAGCGGTTGGCCCGTCGGCTGAAGGAACTGAAAGAAAGAGGCTACCGTCTGGCGCTGGACGACTATACGGGAAACCCGGCCTTTGATCCCATTCTGCCGTTGATCGATGTGCTGAAGGTGGACTTCCTCATGACCGATGAGAAGAAGCGGGAGGAGATCGCCGCCAAGTTCCGCCATGGCCGTATGACGCTGCTGGCGGAAAAGGTGGAGAATCGGGAGACCTATGAAAAGGCCCTCCGGCAGGGCTATCGCATGTTTCAGGGGTTTTTCTTCCAGCGGCCCACAAATATGCAAGGGGAAATGCCGGGTGTCAACATTGCTTCCTATATGCGACTTCTGCGGGAGCTGAACAAGCCGGATGTGGAGCTGCGAACCTGTGCGGAGATGATTCGCGCCGACGCAGCGCTGACTTTTCGCCTGCTGAAAAAGGTGCGGACGCTGCAATATTACCGCGGCAATTCCGTGCAGGTGATCGAGCGGGCCGTGGCCTATCTGGGCATCGATGAGCTGTATCACTGGGTGGTGCTGCTGTTGGCCCGGGATTATAATGCCACCTGCACCGATGAGACGGTTCGGGAGGCATACCTCAGAGGGATCTTCACCGAACGGCTCATGGAGCATGCCGGTTTTTACAAACAGAAAACCTCCGGTTTTCTTGTGGGAATGTTTAGCTTGATGGACCTGATTATGAACCGGCCCATGAAGGACCTGCTGAGTGAAGTCAACTTTCCCCGAGAGGTCGAAAGGGCCCTGCTGAATGAGGGTGACAGTACGCTGAAAAGTTTTCTGGAATTTGCCATCTCCTATGAGAAAAAGTTTGCGGAATTGCCCAAATTGAAAGTGGAGACAGATGTGGTGTTCGAAGTGTATATGCAGTGCATTAAGGATACGGACTGGGCGTTCCGAGGCGAAAAGTGAGAACAGGACTGCTCGGCCACGTTCGACTCTTTTGCCTTTTAGATAAACGAAAGTGAGGCGAGGTTATGTTAAAAGGGGATCGACTTTGTATGGTGCTGGTCCTGACGTGCGCTATGTGCCTTCTGGCTTCCTGCGGCAGTAAGCTCCCCGACCCGCCAGTGGATTATACCCTGAACGGGGACATGGTGGAGTCACTCAATACCGTGCTGGGCGCCGATAACAGCGGAAAAATGACGGAAATGAAAACGCCGGAGACAAATACCGGCAGCGCGTCGACCTCGGCTTCGGGTAGTGGAGATGCGACCTGCTTTTATACGTATGAGAAGCTGGACACCGGCGGCGAGAGTGTGCGGCAGTACGTGGAAAAGCTGACGGCGGAGAAAGATGGGTTCCGGGTTGTGGACGCGACAAACACGGAGACGGACCCGCCGGACTATACCGCGGAAGAGGGCAGCGTGGCCCTGGCCAAGGCGGCGTCGGAGGACGGAAAGATTCTGCGAATGGACATCTCATGGACCGCTACGGACTGCCAGATCACGCTTACCCGCCCGGAGGGTACGGTGGGCCAGACAGCAGCAGAAACGGAGCCGATGACCTATGTAGATGCGGTAAATTTTATTAAATCTCTGTCCCCGGCTACGCTGGGCCTGAAGGCTGACAGTTTGGCAGATTATTCCGTCTATCCCATGGATGGTGCGGCGATGGTGGACGGTATTTTGTGCCTGAAGCTGCAAGTCTACCCGCCGCATGAGAAGAATCAGGCCAACGCCATCGCGGGTACGTATTTACTCTCCGGCGATAAGAAGCACCTCTATCTTTTGAAGGATGACAAGGTGAAGGAACTCCCTTTGTAGAAGAAACCGGGAAGGCCCTGGGAATTGAAAATTCCCAGGGCCTCGGTTATAGAACAGTCAAAGATGCCGCGAGCGTTTGCCGGGCATCGCTGTTTTACCCGGCCCCGTTAAATGATAACCGTTATAGGATTGCCGGTTCCATCACCGGAATAAAGTTGAGCATAATTTTATCCGCCTGCGTGGACCAGATATGATGGATTGGCCTTGGACGATCTGGTAACAACCAGACTGAAACGAGGGTTCCGACGATATCGTCGGAACCCTCGTTTTACTTCAAAGGTGCTTTTTAGGATTTAAACGTTCAAAGTTCGGATTTTGTTCGCATCCCTCGCTTACTTCGCCGTGTTCTGGCTAAAGCGCTGGAGAATCGTTGCGACCTGTGCGCGGGTAGCGCTGCCGAAAGGCATGAGATTGTTGCCGCTGCCCTGCATAAGATTCGACCCGCAGGCCCACTGCAGGGCCGGGATGGCATACTCGCTGATGGTCAGCGCGTCGCCATAGCTGAGAATATTGGTGTCCTCGCCCACACTGACGTCATAGCCCTTGAACTGCGCATAGCGGTAGAGAACTGCCGCCATCTGCTGGCGGGTGATGGTCCCCGTGGGGTTGGAGCCGTCGGAAATGCCGCTTGCCACAGCCCACGCCTTGGCTTCGACCATATTGGCGGGTGACTTGCCGTCCATGCGGGCCAGTACCATCCAGATCATCTGGCGGGTCGTGGCTGCGTTGGGGCTGAAGGTCGTGGCAGAGGTGCCGGAGAACAGGCCGTTGTCATAGACATAGGCCACGCTGCCGTAGTACCATGCGCTCTCGGCCACGTCCGTGAACGGGAAGTCAACGATTAAATACTGAGACAAATGCTCGGTGGTAAAGGTCACCTTGCCGTTTGCGTAGCTGGCAGTTTTCGGCTCGATGGTACCGTCGTCGTTGATAAACCAGACGGTAATGCTGTATGCGTTCTCGCCGGACTTCAGTATATAGGGCACGGAAATGGTGATCTTACCATCGCCGAAGGTGCTGGTTCTGGTTCCGTTCACATAGACGTTTACGTCCACCACAAACGCGGTTTCCGTCTGGACGCCAAGCGTGGCCTTCTGCGTTTCTGTGAGTTTGCTGTTGTCGACAGTATCCACGGAGAGCTTCATGTCACCCTTGCCTGCGACAGATGCCAGTGCCGACTTAGTAAGTGTAACCGTGCCGGCAGACAGCGCAACCTCAAGACCCGTGGAGCCGGAGGCATTGTCTACCGCCGAAGCAATCTTGGCCGGAATGATAACCGTATTCGCCTTCGTGCCAGACACATCAATTTTGACCGCACCGTTTTGCGTGCCGGATGCAATTTCCTGGAGCTGCGCGTCGGTAGCTGCAATCGTGGCGGTGCCGCCGGAAACAGAGGCGGAGACCTTTGTGCTGCCCTTGCTGCCTGTAACCGGAACGGTCACGGTGCTGGCAGCCCCACTGCCGCTGCCGGAACCGCCGGTGGATGGCTTGGCACCAATGGTAACGGCTGTTGCGGGAGCGCTGCCGCTTAATACGGTCTGATAGCCGTCGCTTGCGCCGACAGAGCTGCCGGACGGCGCAGTGACAGCCTGGGTCGATCCAAGCGTTAAGGCTGTTTTGGCGATCACAGCGGCGGTATTGCCCGCAGTGTTCAGCGTGCCGCCCGAGATGGAAAACGTGCCGCCTGACGCATAAACACCGAGGCTCTTGGCGTTTGCCGCCGTGCCGCCTGCCGCCGTCACAGTTCCTCCGGAGATAGTGATATTGGTCGCCGCCATGATGCCCGTGCTGCCCGTTGTCATATCCGTCGCCGTGCTGACGCCGCCGGATGCCTGAATGGTGCCGCCGGAAATGGTAACAGAGCTTTTGCCGCTGCAAATACCGGCACTGCCGCTTGCGGACTTGCCGCCGTTCGCGGTGATATTGCCGCTTTTTATGACAATAGCGGATTCGCTGTAAATACCGAGGCTGTTGTTGGTGTCGCCGCAGGCTTCGCCCGCAGTCACGGCCAGTTTGCCGGAGCCGGTAATGGTCAGCGGATCGCTGCCGCCGTAGCAGTCAATTCCAATCGAATAGCTGCCGGCGCTTCCGCTTTTGATGATGCTGCTTGTGCCGCTCTGGAGAACAATGGTTGTCCCGGCGGGCACGTCGATGCCGTCCGTACTTTCAGTGGTCAGGTACAGATTACCCAGCGTCAGAGTTTTAGTTGCCCCAACCCACTGGTAGCCATCGGTGTTCACCGTGGCACTCGCGTTCCAGTTGCCCTCCGCGGCGCTTTTGGTGAAGTTTAGCGTCGTGGTGGCGAGGAATAATTTTGTGCCGTCGTTGGTGTAGGTATCCCATTCAGGAGGAATTGAAGGACTGGGTTCATTTGTCAATACCCGTACCACACCGCTGCCGGTCAGTTTCATTGTCTTGATGGCTGCCGCGTCGGTACCGACAGGCGGGGTAATCGTGCCGTTGTTGACAATCGCGCCGTTGTTTGTGATGCTGTTTGCATAAAGTACAGAGCCAACCGGGATGTTCAGCGTGCTGCCGCTGCCGACAGTCAGGTTATTGTCAACATCTGCATCGCCATTGACGGTCAGGGTGCTGCCGCTGTCGACGGTCAGGTCAAGATTATCAGCATTACTCTGAATTGCAGATCCGTCCTCTCCACCGGTGGCGGAAATTTGCGCACCGTTTTTGAGAACCAAGTTTTCTTCAGCAACGATGCCGTGACACGAGCCGTTCATGGTAACGCGGCAGCCGTCAATGGTCAGCGCACCGGCATCGGTGCACTGCCATGCCGAAACGGTCAGAGAATCGCCGCTGCCGCCCTGAATAGTCACAGGCTGTACCGCGCCGCTAGTTGAAATGGCCCGAATGCCTACACCGCTGTCCGTTTTGGTGTTTGTAAGGCTGTTAGTTCCCTCCAGCTTGATGATGGTTTTCGCACTCATATCAAGTGGCACTGCACCATTCGTGTCGATGCTTGTATTGTGCAGGGTCAGCATCGCGGGCGTTGTCGTTGACGGGGTGTAAAGGGCGTAGCCACTGCCCGCCTTATAAACCATGGCTTTGACGGGCGGGGTGGCGAGAGAAAGTCCGCTGGAGCTGACGTCGCCCTTGTAGGTGTAGGTAACGCCACCAATGGTAATTTTGTCCGTGTCAGGGTTCAGTGTGACGCCGTCTGCCGTCGCTGCTGCCCAGCCGTCGTAGGTTGTCGGTTCCAGTGCGGATACCGGCAGCAGGGTCAGCGCCATGCAAACGCACAGCAGGATGCTGAAAATTTTCTTTCTCATTTCGTTTCCTCCAACTCTCGTTTGATAAACTTCAGTAATTCCATTGCGCTTTGAAATTCGGCGGGCCGGGCGCTTTGTCCGGTGATGCGTCCCTGCCACTCTCCGTTTTCCGCGCCGGTGATGGTGAGTAAAAAAGTCTGTTCCATTTTCTCTCCTCTATGTTTCCAGATACTCGCCAAATTCCAGAATAAATGCGGCCATGGTGAGGGATATCCTGTGATCGTTTTCAAGCGGGGTGTTTCCTGTAGGCAAAAGTGCCATCAGAGTTTCCAGCGACTGGCTCTGCAGAACCAGCGCCCGCAGGATTTCGGCCTGCTGCGCGTCTTTGGCAAAGCAAATTCGCCCTTGAAGCATAAGGCCGATCTGCCCGTCCTGTTCTGCCAGCGTAACGCCGGGCTTCAAAGTCAGCATGATTTGATCCATTGCGCCCTCCTATAGCAGACGCAGCTTTTCAGCCGCGGCCTTGGCTTCGCTTCGGCGCTTGACGCCCAGCTTCTGCAAGATACGGCTGACGTGGGTCTTGACCGTCGGCAGCTTGATGCCCAATATTTCGCCGATCTCCTGATTGCTCAGGTTCTGACAAAGCAGCTTCAAAACCTGCGTCTCTGCCGCCGACAGCGGCTCCACGGGCTGCGCCTCCTGCTTCAAGAACCGGGGATACTCCACCGCCTGCGCCCGCGCGGCGGCAACCAGTGTGTCAAGATACGCCTCGTCGGCGTTCCAGCCGCATTTGCCCAGCAGCGGCAGTATCGCCGCGCCGTACTGCGCCACGGGCCAGATGAATTGATATTCGCGGCAGGTATCCAGCGCACCGCAAAGCTCTGTCTTCCATTCCGCGTCTCCCGCGCGCTCCATGCACAGCGCCGAGAGCAGCCGGATGTGGATACCGTCCATCACCCGCCCGCAGTGCTCGCAGTAGGGCTTTAGCCGCGCCAGAAGCAACAGCGCATCGCTGTAATTGTCCTCAAAAATCTGTACCATTGCCCGCGTCAGGTACTGGTAACGCCACATGGCCCACAGCCGGGCATCGTTCTTTGGTGCCCTTTCCCGCAGCCACGCCCGAGCGGCGTCCGTATCGCCCAGCCGGAGCTGGATGCGGCAGAGCATTGCGTCGATGTTGGGCAGGAAGCGCGTTTGCCCGATGTCAAGGAATTTCGCACGCAGGCTCTCGATGGATTCCCTCGCGGCTTGTGCCTTTCCCTGAGACACCTGCACCCTTGCCAGCAAGCCAATCACTGCAAACTCAATGTCCGCCGTGCCGCGTGCCTGTATCTCGCCCAAACGGGACATGAGGGTGAGCAGGCGCTTCGATACGTCCTCGCCCTTTTCAAACTTGCTCTCGCAGACGGCGCAGTCGGCAAGCCCTACGCCGTCCCGCCCCAACACGGTTTCCAGTGGCTTTTTCATGGTGGCGTACAGTAGATCATCCTTCTTCGACCACTCGCAGAAGTCCTTGCCGCCGTTCATGATGCTGGGCAGGGTGCTTGTGACGGAAAAGGCCGGTACCTTGAGCTGCTTGTCCGTCATGACCCGGAACACGCTGCCGATGACCTCGATTAGGCCCCTGCTCCCCCGCTGGGGCAGGGCAATGTCCAGATAGGCAAGCTTTCCTTGCGCGTTTTTGTACGCGGAATCGGTCTTTTTGAGCTGTGCGGCGCAGTCTTGCAGCGCGGCATACCATCGCTCGGAGGCCTTGTAATCTAGGCACAGGGAGGTCAGCATGCTCATGCCGCACATCAGTGACGGGGATTTCAAAATCTCCTCGTTTGGAAGAGCGAAATAGTAATTTTGCAGCTGGAGGTAGTACCCAACGCCGGGATGCTGCTCCGCATTTTTTACCAGCAGCGCGGATACCTTACTCTGATCTCCCGCGCGGGAGTAGCATTCCAGCGCCCTGTCCGGCTCGTCGTGCAGCTCATAAAAGAGCGCCCCGCGGCTGTACAAACTGTGCTGCTCCGCGTCGGTGAGCTTCTGGTGCATTACCCACATCAGAAATTCCTGAAAGATGGGCCAGAAATGATAGGAGTCCACACCATCGAACAGAAGCATTGTCGTGTTCCGCTGGATGATACCCAGCAGTTCCCCCGCATGGGGGTCGCCGCTGACCATTTTCGCAAGCTCTAGATGAAAACTATCAAACGGCGCAAGGCTCACCAGTAATTGTTGGAGCGGCGCGTCAAAACGGTGGTAGACCGCCTCGTCAAAGTAAAGAAACAGCTCGCGTTTGGCTGTATTTAAAATGTCCTCACTGTACGCCCCACCGTTTTTCAGCTTGCGGCAAAGTATAGCCATGGCGATGGGATAGCCTTTAAAATCCCGCTGGATCGCACTCATATCACCGGGGCTGACCGTGATGCCCCGGGATTCCAGCATCCGCTCCGCAGTGACGCGATCAAAGAACAGAGCCTGCGCTTCTATGGTGAGCAGGATGCCCGTAAATTGAAACGGCATCAGCCAGCCGGGGACGACTCCTCGGCCCAGCAGAACGAAGTGCAGGTCCGCTCGAATGCGAATCAGATTACAGAGCGCTTCGCGGCGCTGCGATTCCAGCAGATATTGTAAATCGTCCACCAGCACCGCGTCGCAGTCTGGCGTGATATTGTCCGGCAGAAACTCCGCAGATGCGGCATCGAGCGCACAAACGATATGCCCAGCAAGCAACGCCGCCGCCGTTGTGGTCTTGCCGCAGCCGCAGGGTGCGGAAAACAAAATGACCCGGCAGTGTTCCCAGCCGGTCAAAAAAATTTCTTCCAGCGATGGCTTTATAATAACAGAAGCATTTTCGCCCATGAGCCGCCTCCTTTGAATGATCCGTATATTACAAGAATTATTTTCCATATATCGGCTAATTGTAACAGAAAAGATTTGTTTTGTAATCCATCCAAAGTATGATTGATGGGGGAATTAAGTTTTTTAAAGTAGGTCTTTCGCAAGCCAATTAAATTAGTGGTTACCTAGTGGGATTTATCCCGGTGGATGAGCTGATGAAACGGAGACGGCATGACCGGATTTTGTGCATGCCGCACAATTCTGCGGACGCCAATTTGAAATTGAAAACTCACATATAAGTGGTTTTGCCTGCAGCTTTGTTTCTATACTTGAAAGAGTCACGGTTGAAATCACGATATAGTGGAGGAATACATCAGTGAGAGGCGTGCACAGTGTTGCTGACGACCTTCGACGAAATGTTTTTACCGAGGTTGCAAGGCTTACCTATGAAGGTGGGGACTATTCCCGGGTGGACCTGATCCTCTACAAAATCGTGCCCGGCGAGGTAGCCAAGCATCGCCACGATGTTTTTCTGGAGCGGGCCATCATGCAGGAGCGTGTGCGCCTTGTCTGCGGACTGCCGCTGCAGCCCGGGGATGTCCGAGTCCCGGCCAGCTACGGCATTGACGCCGCCGCTGCCGCGGACGACAAGTTTTTTGAGGAGCCGCTGGTCAACATCATTACCTTTGCGTGCAACGCGTGTCCGCCTAAGCAGATACGCATTACAAACAGCTGTCAGGGCTGTTTGTCCAGGCCCTGCATGAACGTCTGCCCCGTCGGTGCGATTTCAATAAATGAAGAGCATCTCAGTGAAATTGACCAGACAAAGTGCATTAAATGTGGAAAGTGCTTCAATCAATGCCCCTATCACGCCATCTCAAAGATTGAACGGCCCTGCGCCGCCGCCTGCGGCATGGACGCCGTCGAGTCTGACGAGCGCGGCCACGCAAGGATCAACTACGACAAGTGCGTCTCCTGCGGTATGTGTTTGGTTAATTGCCCCTTTGCCGCCATTGCCGACAAAAGCCAAATTTTCCAGATCATCAATACCATCAAGCGGGGTGAAAAAGTTATCGCCTGTGTAGCTCCCGCCTTTGTGGGCCAGTTCGGCAAGGATGCAACTCCCGAAAAGCTGAAAGCCGCCATGCGTATGTTGGGCTTTGCCGATGTGGTGGAGGTGTCCATCGGCGCGGACCTGTGCACCATTGAGGAAGCCACTGACTTCTTAAAAAAAGTGCCGGAAAAGCAGCCTTGGATGGGGACCTCCTGCTGTCCGGCTTGGTCCGTTATGGCAAAGAAGCTGTTTCCGGAGTTTAAGGACTATATTTCCATGGCCCTGACGCCCATGGTCATCACGGCCCGCATGGTGAAGAAGAAGTATCCCGACACCCGCATCTGCTTCATCGGACCCTGTGCCGTAAAAAACTAGAGGCCAACTGCAAGTCTGTCCGGTCTGATGTAGACTATGTGCTGACGTTTGAAGAGCTCCAAGGAATGTTTGATGCCAAGGACATCGACTTTGTAAAAATTGAAGCCGATCCCGCAGACGGCATGGACGAGGGCACGGCCATGGGCAGCGGCTTCGCAGTCGGCGGCGGGGTGGCTGCGGCAGTGGCTGAGGCGATCAAACACATCGCTCCGAACCGCACGGTTAAAGTCAGTTGCGGCGATGGACTGAAAGAATGTAAAAAAATGCTGATTCTAGCCAAAGCAGGTAAGCTGGAGGGCTGTCTTCTGGAGGGCATGGCCTGCCCGGGAGGCTGTGTGGCCGGCGCCGGTACCATCACCCCTGTACGAGACAGCACCGAGAATGTGAAGAGTTTTTCAAAAACCGCGCCTAGCGTTTCCTGCACGGATAGTCCTTATGCTGATAAGTTGGAATCCGTGGAAGAGTAGAAGCATTGACTCAGATCAATCTTTATATTGGATTCCACCTGCTTGGCGTAGTCGTACACGGCGTTGACGGGGCTGTGGCCACCTTTGTGGATGCAGCCCAAGGACTTCTCCTCCAGTGTGGTCAGTCCGCCCGCCTTGTTGCCGGGAGAGGGATTGCTCTCACGAACCTCCTCGCCCACCAGCTGCAACGCCTTTTCATAGCGGTGCATGATGTCCAAAATCCGGTCGTGTACCTCCGGAGTCGCGGCGCGTCCGGCCAGAATATGCTCCGCGCCGATAAACTCGGTGGTCTCGCTGAGGATGGAGGTGCCGCCATCAGCCACCAGCAGATCGCTCAGCCGGCCAATCAGGGGATTGGCCACAAGGCCGCTAGTAGGGTCGCTGCCGCCGCACTCGGTGCCCAGAATCAGCTCGGACATGGGAAATTCCTGCTTTTGCAGCATGGAAGCCGCCGCCACCATCTCCTTGGCGTAGCGCACGGCCATATCCACGGCCTTCAGCGTGCTGCCGGCCTCCTGAATGATGACCTGCTTCATGGGCTTGTTGGTTCGCGCGGCAATGGCCTGAGCCACCAGGTCCATCTGACAGTTCTCGCAGCCCAGGGATACGATCACGGTGCCGTACACATTGGGGTTGGCGGCGTAGCCCGCCATCACGTCCTTAGTCAGCTGTTGGTCGGACGCCACCTGGGAACAGCCATTCTGATTGTGAAACGTTACCGCCCCGTTGACCTGCTGGGCAACGATGCGGGTGGTGTCAGAGGCGCAGACGCTGGCGGGCAGGATGAGGACATAGTTACGAATGCCCACGCGGCCGTCCGACCGCCTATAGCCATAAAATGTCATATTGTCTCTCCTCCTCAGCCCAGATTTTCCCGGTGGCTGGATAGGTTGTGCACATGAACATGCGCACCCTTTTTGATGTCGCAGGCTGCCACTCCGATGTGCTGACCGTACTTGGAGACAGGCTTACCGGTGGAAATGTCACGCCGCGCGACTTTGTGATAGATCGTAATATCCTCCAGAGCGGGGAACTGAAGGCTTCACCGTTGCAGACATACTCAACAATTTCGCCCTTGTCAATGGGTTCAATTGCCACCACCACGTCGTCGGCGGGGTCGATCAGCATCGCATTTCGGATGAATGTTTCCTTCTTAAAACAGATTACCTTGCCTGTCAAACTTCAAATCGTAAGGCTCAGGCAGAATTTCAATATTGGGGTTGGCCTTTGCCAGCGGCAGCATGACTTCGGAAATCTCGATCTCGTCAGGCCTGAGCAAACCGCTCCACGCTTCCGTAAAACTTTCCCCAGGCGATGCCAGAGGCAAAGCCAATTAAATCATAGCCCGTCAGGTCAGCTGCCGGAACGGTCTGCGCATCAAAGACCGTCATCGGATATTTTCTGGCGATCGCATCCTCCAGCTTCTTTGTGTTGCCATGGTGCGTAGACGCATAAATAATGGCTGCTTTCATTTTGCGTTTCCTCCTTTACATTGTTGCCGCCGCGGGAACCTTGGATTGCTTTTCATATTTCAACAGCAGCACGGCGGTAATACCGCTGGCCACCAGTTCTGTGACCGGGAACGCGGCCAGCAGTCCTGTCTGCCCCATTATCCCGTTCAAGAGCAGAGCAAAAATCAAGAACAGCACTCCTCGGCACAGGGACAGCACCCCGCCGTTTTTCGCGTCTCCGGTGGCAAGGAAATAGGACGCTCCCACGAACTGAAACGCCAGCGTCATATAGCCAACAGCCTGCACTCGCAGCGTCAGAGCCCCAAATGCCAGCACCTCGGCAGAATCCTGGTTAAAAAGATGGATTGCCTGCGGCGAAAAAATCATCAAAAGCACGTTGCACACCACGCAGAATGCGGTTGTAATAAAGATGCCCTCTCTGGTAAACCGGGCCACTCGGTCATAGTCTTTTGCTCCGTAATTGTATCCCGCCAACGGCTGATAGCCTTTCAGGAAACCAAACACGGCGTTTATCTCAAGACAGAACAGCTTATACGTGATGCCGAACGCCGCCACACTGGGATTGCCGTACTTTACCGCCAGAGCGTTTGTCACCGTCAGGGTTGCCATGTTTAACAGCTGGAACACAAGCATGGGTACGACGATTTTCAGAACATTCTCAAAAAAATTGCCGGACGGTTTTACATATTTCAAAGAGAACTTCAACAGTCCCTTGCCGCGTGCAAAAAAAAGTACATAGACCAGTGAAGACGCGGCGCTGGAAATCACGGTTGCGTAAGCAACGCCCTCAACGCCGGTGTGAAACGCATAGATAAACAGCGGATCCAGCACCATGTTCATGACCGCGCCCAGCACCAGCACGCCGCTTGTGAACACCGTGGCTCCCTCAGAAACAATGATGTTATTTACGGTAATATTGAAAACGCTGAACACAAATCCCGCAATAATAATTGTTCCATACTGAACCACATAGGGCAGCGTATCTCCGCCCGCGCCCAGCGCGGTCAAAATTGGCCGCAGGCCCAGCAGCAGCCCAGCCGACAGCACCAGTCCGCAGACCACCGCGCTGACAAAAAGAATGCCATGGCGCTGCCATAGCATTGCTTTTCCATTCAATCCACCGCTTTTGGCAGTTTATCAAATGCTTCAAGCCGGGCGTTCAACGCCCTGTCAAAAATCTCTAACGTTCCGATCAAAGCCTTCAGCGTATCTTCCGGCAGGCTTTGTAAATACTGAAAGATCGGTTCGGCATTATTTCTGTGGTAAGCGTCATGAAGTCGGCCAACTTCCTCTCCCAGCGGAGTGAGGTATAGACTCACCTGCGCGTCGGAGTCCGGCGACACCCGCTTTTCCACCAGTCCCTTGTCTACCATTTTATACAACATCTGAGATGCGGCTCCTTTTGTGATGCCCCGCTTTTGGGCTACGGCGGTAACACTCATTCCAGGGGTCTGGTTCAAGAGCATAATGGTGTGGATCTCTGGTCGGGTGAGCAGTAGTCCGTTGCCATAGTCCCATGGGCGTTTTTCAATCTGGTTGTATTCGTGGATAACCCGTTCCATCAGCGTCGACAGCCGCTTAAATTCTTCAATTTCCATCGTGTCACCTCATGCGTTTTACTACAATACTGTTTTGCTACTATACAATAATATGTAGCACACAGATAGAGATTTGTCAACAGGGTCCTGAAAAATTTTCGCTTTACCCGGGAGATGAACCAAGCCCGCCCGGGAAGACGATCCTCGGGTGGGCTTGAGGGCGTTCGGCAGTTACATTCGTGATTTGTCTGCCGACGACCTGAACGTGCCCCGCGAGAGTTACGGCTCCTGCGGGGTACGTTTAGGTAGGAACCGAAACTATTAAATCAGAATATGATATAGTAAACTATAAACTTGGGTGTGTTATCATGGCAATAAAAATATTTATTGATCAGGGACATAATCCGACTGGTTACCACAATACCGGTGCCTCATGGTATGGACTTGATGAGCAGGATATAACTTTTCAGGTTGGCATCTACCTCGCGGAAATGCTAAATAAAGATCCCCGTTTCGAGGCTCGGTTGTTACGACCATTGCCTACCACTGTCCTCGGAACCAACAATACAACAAGTTTGGTAGAGCGAGTAAAAATGGCAAATGGAGGGATATCATAGAAGTGCAGAGAGCAAACACCCAAAAAGTGATAGAATCAAGGAAAGGACAAGGTGGTGTTTGCGATGCGCAAATATGACAAGGAGTTCAAAGAAGAAGCGGTCAAGCTGTCCGATGAAATCGGTGTGAAGCAGGCGGCGGCACAACTGGGTATTCCATACTACTCTCTGGCGGAGTGGCGGCAGAAGCGAAAGGTATTCGGAGATCACGCCTTCGTCGGCAGCGGCATTCGCCGCGACGCGCCGCTTTCCGGAGAAACGAACGCCGGCTTGATAAAGGAAAACCGCCGAGCTGCGGAAAGCCCAATGAGATTCCTCAAGGATGCGTGGGTTTTTTTCGGCCAAAGACCGGAAACGGTAGCCGGAAGCGGTTGTATGAGTACATCCGCCTGCCGCCGTGGGAGCCGGTTCTGCGTTCATGCCCATGGTGGCCCGGGTTGAAAGTCCAGTGAAATCCGGGTACCTACCGCTCTTTGCAGTCGGCTGGGCCAAGCCAAACCCGTGGGGCAGTTGCTTCTGGATCCAAAATACGAGAGATTTTATAATGAAATCCCCGGACAATGACAAATTATGGTGTTGGGCCGAATTCTTCTGGCACTTACACCAGCGCGGTAAATCGGCGGGGTAAGCCGAAGCAGCGTGCCGGAGGGCCATGGAAGCGTGGAGGTCTTGCTCCATCGTTCTTCTCGTCACCCCAGCGTCTGACAAAAGCAGACTTGGGCCTGCGGCAGAAAGCGGAGGGAACCTGATTGCCCGAGATTTTACCGCCAGGCGCTTCCCAACCGGAAGTGGCTGAACGGATATTACGCAAGATCCAGTGTCCTGGGACCGGTAAGTTGTATATGGCGGGCAGTCCCTGGACTGTTATAACGGAAT